>Ga0118677_10002513_pt1 | contig 36778 bp, 42 predicted proteins | sample AliMusrvi5mmetaG_FD_86154 | JGI IMG/M metagenome (GOLD analysis project Ga0118677, IMG submission 86154)
ACCTCCACTTTGAATGTTGAAATAAAATCAACATTCTAACCGAAAGTGCTTTGCTCAAGGTGGTCAATTTTAGGTGATCACTAACCCTCTTTGCTGGTCAATTTTAGGTTAGCACTGCCAAGAGGTGTTTTAAATCTGTAGCATTCAGGTGTTTGGGTTGGTGCATTATTTGCTCCTTATAGATGTATTGGCTAGTCGCCTCATCAGTTCCAACTATTTTGATATTCTTCGAGGAATTTTGCTAATTGACTGAGCCTAATTGCTCCCGCATAATAAGTTTGTCGCCCCATACGGAAGAACGATTCATAATGCTGCGGAAGTAATACTGCTCAGGCCATTAATGGCGGCTCGTTTTAGTCGCATGTATTTGAACTACTCATGGTCACCTCTCGAATGATTGAAGTTGTATATACAACTTGATGGATAAGTTTTAATTTAGGCCAGCGATTTAAGACGATCGCCGGTCTGCTTAAGTGACAAGGCCCCTTCTTCACCTAACAGTTCTGATGCTTTTTGTTGAGCCTCTTTCCACTGTTCATAGCTATCCACTATCAATTTTCTACCATTTTCTGTGATCCTGACAGTTTGCCCTGGGCCTTTTCCTTCAATGATAATCCAATGATTCTCCTGCATCCGACCAAGAGTACGGCTAACTGTGGATTTTTCCATCTGCAGGTGAGTTCCAATTTCTTTGGGACTTGCGTCTCCGTAAGCTAATAGAAAAACTAAGATGGTTGCTTGGTTAATTTTTATGCCATGAGGTTGCAGTGCTCGATCATACAGGCTGGTGATAACCCTGTTTAATCGTCGCACCCGGCCAGCAAGGCACTGGGCAGCAACAAGTAAAGCAATCTCGCATGCATTATCGTTTCGCGGTTCCATGTTGCATATACAACATACATTGACGATAATGTCAAAATAATTCAGAGGTATTTTGACTTGGATAAACGATGAAGAGGCGGGCTAAATATCTTCTCTATGATACAGGAACTTAAACCACAGGAGCGAAATTGTTATCACTGCCCCGGTCAAGAAGAAGCCTGCGCGAAAACCATACTCTCGAATAACTACCCCCATACCGCCTGAACATAGCATCATGCCAGCATAGACACTGGTGTTGTAGCATCCCATCGCCACACCGCGCATTTTATTCGGCACAGATTCGGCGATCAGTGCGGTAATAACAGTAAATGCCACCCCCATACTAATTCCCATAACAGCCGCAGTGACCATCAGAGAAGGTACAGATTGGCAGAAACCGAAAGTGGCCATCGCCAAGGCAAGTATGACTGAGCCACCAATCACGAGGAGACTTCGGTCCGTCACGTGATCGCACAACCATCCTGCTGGCAATCGTGATATGGCATTGATCAAAGCCTGCGTTGCAAAAACAAATCCTACTGCGGCCGTATCCATTCCAAGACTCCGGATATAAAGCGGCATGAAGGACACAAACATTCCAAATCCAACGCAACCGCCAAGCGTTGCCAATAAACAGGCGATGAGTCGATTGTTTTTCATCAAATTTTGCAATGTTGGCATGATGGCTGAAGAAGCCCCAGTGCTACGAGATTGTGCTGGGGGAGCGGGAAGGAAAAAGAATGCTATGAAAAACATGAATAAAATCAAAGCACCCGAGACAAGAAAAACAGGCCGTAGTCCAAGCTCAGAACCAATAAGACCGCCAGCGGCTGGCCCAAGGGTCATGCCTCCATACAAGGCCATGGTATACCAGCCAAAGGCACGGCCTAGCGATTCAGGAGGCGTAATGTCAGCTATATACGACATGAGTGTTGGCGAGAGAGCCGACAGTCCTACGCCAAAAATGAGATAAATGAAGCCCATCTGCAATGGGCTATCACTCCAATACAATAGAAAAGATGAGCTAGCGAGAAGGATTAACCCGCTTAACAGCGGAAGGCGTCGCCCTAGTCGGTCGGAGATGAGGCCTGCCGGGATAGAGAGTGAACCCGCCATCAACATGAAGGCACAGTTGATTAACCCAACCTGTACAGTGTCAGCACCAAGCGAAATGGCAAAGAGTGGGGCGATCGGTATCCTCATATAAGAGCCAAAAAAGCAGGCAAAACTAATGACACATGCGGTAAGCAGCAGACGGCCCGCAGAAGATATAGTTGATTTCATGAAAGTGGGTCGAAACAATTTTCAGAAAAAAGATAGGGGAAATCTGATCAGCATACGCTTGTTTAATCTACTGAATCAGTTTCAAATCAGCATATTTTAGAGACACCGAGAAGATTGCTAAGCCCGCATCGCTGCTCCAATTCAATCAACCACTATGCACGCGCACCTACAGTCATCTGCCGCAAATTTGTGATGTCTCGTAAGGGTGATGTGCCAAATAACCGGCTATACTCACGGCTGAATTGGGATGCACTCTCGTAGCCCACTTGAAAAGCGGCGGTTGTTGCATCCAAAGGTTCGACAAGCATCAACCGTCGCGCTTCGTTCAAACGTAACCATTTTTGATATTGCAGGGGGCTCATGGCCGTTAGTGTTCGAAAATGATGATGGAAGGTCGATGTACTCATGTTGACCTGCTTGGCAAGATCATCGATCCGCAACGGTTGGGTGTAGTTTCCTTTCAACCAGTCGATTGCCCGTGCTATCTGATTACTCTGACTTCCTGTCGACGCAATCTGCCGCAGACGCGCGCCTTGGTCACCGACAAGTAAACGATAGATGATTTCGCGCTGGATGATCGGCGCGAGGATTGGAATGTCCTGCTCTTCAGCAAGCAGATCGATCAACCGTTGAAAAGCGGTGAGCAGTGGCAAGGTGACCTCGCCGGTTGCCATGCCACGGCTCGATTGCTGCGTGCGTGGCAGGGGGAGATTGCTATCCACCATCAGCTGCGAAATCTCGCGCTGATCGAGTTTCAGCCTGAGCCCCAGGTAAGGTTTCTCCCGGTTCGCTTCGATAATCTGCACCACTGTGGGCAGATGCACGGCCGTGATCAAATAATGATGCGCGTCATAGACATACGTGTCGTCTCCGAGGAGCACACGTTTAGCCCCCTGCGCGACCAAGCAAATACTCGGTTCATACATACTACTTATCAGTGGGGTCGGCTCGTCACGGCGAAACAGGGACAGAGCTGGGATCGCAGTTGTGTGTAGTTCGCCCTTCTCGGTCAATCGGACTATACGTTCACCTATTGTCTTAAGTGTCTCTTCCATGCTATCACCCTCAACTCTGTTTTTCGGCCTAATTACACTTTGATTTCTCTGCTTCAATACTGCCAGACACTCTTTCGGGTTACAACAATTATCAAGAGATTCGGACGATCAGGCAAGAAATCAAGAGGATTGGTCTACCTGTATTCACTTCTTCGTGACTATTATATTTCTGTAACAAGGTAGCAAATTTATCGAATGCAACCTTTAACGAAATTTGATTCCAGATGGATATGGGGAGACAATGCAAAAGCGCAAACTCGGAAATAGCTATCTCGAAGTCTCAGCCCTCGGACTTGGCTACATGGGCATGAGTATGATCAGGAGGTCGATATGAAAAGTGTCACGGTATTAATAGGGTCTGGGTTGATAGGTGTTGCAATCGCGCGCAGAGTGAGCTCGGGAAAGCACATCCTGCTCGCGGACTTGAGAAAAGAGAATGCGGATGCTGCTGCCGCAGTATTAAGTAACGCAGGGTTTGAGGTCACAACTGCGATCGTCGATGTATCCTCCCGCGAACAGGTTAAAAGTCTTGCTCAACAAGCAGCAGCACTCGGCGATGTTACTGGAGTCATCCACGCAGCCGGAGTTTCACCTTCACAAGCATCTCCGCAGCAAATTTTGGTAGTTGATGTGTATGGCACGGCAGTCGTGCTTGAGGAGTTTGGCAATATCATTGCACGAGGAGGTTCCGGTGTTGTCATCGCCTCGCAATCCGGGCATCGCCTGGGCGCTCTCACAGATGAACAAAATAGGCTGCTTGCGACCACGCCAGCCGATGAGCTTTTATCGCTTCCGATGCTTCAGCTTGATCAGGTGAAGGATACCTTGCACGCTTATCAACTTTCAAAACGCGGGAACTCTTTGCGGGTGATGGCAGAAGCTGTCCGATGGGGTAAGCGGGGTGCGCGGATCAATACGATTAGTCCGGGGATAATAATCACACCGCTCGCGAAAGATGAGCTCACCGGTCCTCGCGGAGAAGGGTACCGTCGCATGATTGAACTTTGTCCCGTAGGGAGAGCAGGCACTTCGGATGAGGTTGCCAATGTAGCCGCACTTCTCATGGGTCCAGAAGGCGCGTTTATCACAGGAAGTGATTTTCTTATGGATGGCGGAGTCACGGCTTCCTATTTCTTTGGAGAGCTTGCTCCATAAAGAACCTTATCATTGCGAGTTATTCATTTTTAAAGCGCTGCCACCAGCACTACTGCTCGCGCAGTCGCGTTAGCGATTAGTCAGCCCGAGGATGTAAACATCAACGAAATCTTGATCCGCTCGGCGAGCCAAGAGCTCTGGAAATGTAAGAATCAACAAGGAGATAAAACATGAAAAATCAACTGAATGATAAAGAACAGGTAGAAAACAACCCGAAGTCTCATGAAGGCTACGATATTAGCCGTCGCAATTTTATTGTAACGAGCGCAGTGGCCGCCGTCGGAGCCGGCGCGGCAGGTCTTTTGGGACCATTTTCTGCGCAGGCCGCAGAAACCAATGCAACCAAGATCTTGGGACAAGGACCATATCCGACTGAAGGAATGGCCGTGTATTCGGCGACCGAGCCTCTTAAACCTCTCAAATTTGAAAGAAGGGCTTTGGGGCCGAAGGATGTCGCTATTAAGCTCCACTATTGCGGGATCTGCCATTCCGATATTCACCATGGCCACGAGGATTGGAGAAAAGAAACGTTTCCCCTTGTTCCTGGGCACGAACTGGCCGGAGTCGTTGCCGCCATTGGTTCAAGCGTGAGTAAGTTCAAGGTGGGAGACCGCGTTGGTGTCGGCTGCATGGTTAATTCCTGTCACCATTGCTCGATGTGCGACATGGGGATGGAACAGTATTGCGAAAATGGCGCTGTTTTTACGTATGGCTCGAAGGATCGCGATGGAACGATGACTCAGGGTGGATATTCCACCTTCAATGTCGTGGACGAAGATTTCATCATTCGAGTGCCGGACTCAGTTGACCTCGCAGACGCGGGCCCCATGATGTGCGCAGGCATCACGGTCTATTCGCCCTTCCGTCGCTGGAGCATTGGACCTGGAAAGAAAGTCGGCGTCGTTGGTCTTGGTGGCCTGGGTCATATGGCTGTGAAGATTGCAACGGCCATGGGTGCCGAAGTGACAGTCATTACGACTTCGCCAAACAAAGTCGCAGACGCCAGGAAATTTGGCGCAATAGAAGTGATCGTGAATCCTGATAGCGCGGATCTCTCGAAATACAAGCGCTCTCTCGACTTCATTATCGACACGGCCCCCTACAAACACAAGCTCGACAAGCTCTTCACCCTTTTGAAGCAGGAAGCTACATTTTGCATGGTCGGTGTGGGGAAGGTTTCTGAACCTTACGAGATTGGACCGTTTGCGCTTCTTGCCTCCCGTAACTCCTATGCAGGTTCACAGATCGGCGGCATCCGCGAAACGCAAGAGCTTATTGATTTCTGTGCTCTTCACAAAATCAGACCTGAAATCATCAAAATTTCGATGAGCGAGATCAGCGATGCTTGGGACAAAGTGGTCGAAAAAAAGGCCCGCTATCGCTACGTCATCGAGATGAAAGCATAAGGAGCGATTTAACAACAGTTTATTTTTGCACCTCTGTCTGCGCATTCCGGTGTTATCCAGACACCGGAATGCGGAGATTGCCGACTTAATCGGCAGGGACGTTTCACGATCAAGACGGCCATCCGCACGTATTCGTTAAAAAAGAGCAATGACGCCGTTGACGCCACGGCCGCAGCCGTGTCGTCAAGCCGGTCTTGACCTTCAATTAATCGTCAAATACGCAGGAGAAATAAAATGACATTCGAAGAAGCCATCAAGGCTGGAAAAGTCACCACAGGCGAGGCCTACGCAATTTTCGATGGTCTCGTACCCGCATCCGTCGAGACATTGATTGGTACCTGGAAGGGTGCTGAATTCCCCAGTGGGCATCCAAATGACGGGCTTCTCGCTGACAGTGGTTGGTTCGGCAAGCGGTTCAAGGACGCTGATAGCGTCGATCCTCTGCTCTTCTACAAAGCGGATCGCAAGACCTTCTTCGTTGCCGATCCATTGAAGAAGTTCCGAGCTTCCGCCGAGGGAGTGACAGACATCGCCTCCGTCCAGAAGGAGATCGAGACCAGCGAACCGACGGCACGGCTGCGGATGGCCGAATATCGTGGCAAGGTAACGGTAGCGATGATCTACGATCAGGCACCGATCATCGACTATTTCCACAAAGTCGACGACGATACTATCCTTGGTGCAATGGACCGCCGGGGTGACAAAGGCACCTATTTTTTTGTGCTTCGCCGGGTATCCGGTTAACCCATATACCCGCACACTCAACGCGTTGTTGGTTGTCTATGGAGTCACCGGGGCATCGGCAAGGTAATTGAGCACATGGCCGTCGGCGTGCTCTAGAGGCTAAGGCACTTATAGGAGAATTCACGATGTCACAACGCACTTGGTTCATCACTGACGTCACCAGCGGCTTCGGTCGCCAGGTAATTGTTCAATTCCTCGAACGCGGCGGCTGCATCATCGGAACCGTTCGCGACACCGGCAAGGGTGCTGATCTACTGACGTCGAACAGCAAGGAGATGTTATGACCATTCTTCGGATGACTGTATTGGTCGTCGGTGCGACCGGTAGTATCGGACGTCTCGTCGTCGATGAAGTGATGCGTCAGGGCCATGCCGTGCGTGCCTTGGTACGCAACCCCGATAAGACGGGTCAGCTGCCCTCCGAAGCACAGGTGGTCATCGGTGACGTAATCCGTCCTGACACACTTTCTGCTGCGGTGGAAGGCATCGACGCCGTCGTGTTCACCCTCGGCTCGGACGGCGCCGGAAAGGTCGGTGCGGAAAACGTCGACTACGGCGGCGTGCATAACGTCCTGAGAGCGCTGGGTAACCGGACAGCGCGCATCGCGCTGATGACCGCCATCGGGGTCACCAACCGCACCGGCACCTATAACCGCACCACAGAGGCCCACGACTGGAAACGGCGTTCCGAGAGACTCGTGCGCGCCAGCGGATTGCCGTACACGATCGTTCGTCCTGGCTGGTTCGACTACAACGCACCGGACGAGCACCGGCTCATCCTCCTGCAAGGCGATACACGCCAAGCCGGCGATTCCAGCGATGGCGTCATTGCGCGATGCCAGATCGCTGAAGTACTGGTCCGTAGCCTCTGTTCGGATCATGCCATGCGCAAGACCTTCGAACTCATTGCCACCGTTGGACCGGCACCGGAAGACTTCGATGCGCTGTTCACTCCTCTCGATGCGGATCGGCAAGGTGCACTGGACGGTGTGCATGATATAGCTAACATGCCTTTGGAGGACGAGCCGCAACGGCTGCGTGACGACTTGGATGCAGTGCTAACACACCGATCTGCCAGCTCTTCCTGACATGGCTTCTTTGTGATGGGATTGCGCGTTCGGTAAGGTAGCCTCCTTTCGCTTCGTGCGTCGCGATCCACGCCAAAAAATGAAATTTACAAACATTAAGATTAAAAGGAGAACATCATGAAAGCTCTAGCTATTAACGGGAGCCCCAGACCAGGAGGCAATACGGAGATCCTGCTCAAGAAGGTGCTCGAACCTCTGGAAGCCGCTGGCTGGAGCACGGAGTACCTGCGGATTGGCGGAAAACCCATACGGGGTTGCATGGCCTGCATGAAGTGTGTCGAAAAGCGAAATGGACGGTGCATTAACGAGGGTGATGCTCTGAATGATTACCTGGAAAAGATGTATGCAGCTGACGCGATTATCCTTGGCTCCCCCACCTACTTCGCCGGTATAACCCCGGAGCTGAAAGCCTTGACCGACCGGGCCGGCTTTGTCGCCCTGGCCAACGGCGGGGCATTCAGCGGGAAAATCGGTGCTGCGGTTGTCGCAGTCCGACGCGGTGGGGCGACTCATGTGTTCGACACCATCAATCACATGTTTCTTATTTCTTCGATGATTGTCCCTGGATCATTATATTGGAACCTGGGCATAGGGTGTGAGAAAGGCGAGGTACTTGGTGATGAGGAGGCTATGCGGAATATGAGCCATCTCGGGCAAACAATCGCATGGCTCGGAACGGCCATAGCCTCTATCTCCAACAATTCCCCTTTTCCTAAGCTTGCCGTGGAGTTGCACTAACACACCTTTGGAAAACTATATATCAACACGATATTGTTCAGATAATAGAGAGGAAGCGTTGTCCCTGAGAGGTCGCTGGCCGTCGGTAGATTCCCCACAGACGGAACCTTGCACTTTATCCCTTGTTGAACTTTTAGTTAGAAGAGTAGCCGCATGCGACTGGCAATCCCCTCCCTCGTTCTTTTTCTCTATATCGTTGCTAGCTTGATCTGGTTCCAACCCTACCGTCCTCTGTTCAAGATGGCGGCAGGGACTGTTCTTTTTGTTATTGGCCTGAAATATCTGATATACGAAAAAATCGGCGGCTCGTTTATTGCCCCTGACCTGCCTCGTTCTATTCTTCTGTCCATGGAAATCCTTTATGGGGCCATGGTTATTCTAGCCTTTTTACTGTTGATAAAAGATGGTCTTGCTTTGCTCTTGTGGCTCAGCCGTTGTTTGGGCAACTCTTGGCATCTTCCGTTTACGGCCGCGATTAGAAGTGGCGGGCTGGTACTTACCGCTCTGGGCCTTGCACTCTTTGGAACATGGCAGTCCGTTAAGGTCCCCGATGTTCACACCATTGAAATTATCTTACCCAGGCTGCCTGCGAGTCTGGACGGATTCTCTATTGTTTAGCTTTCCGACATTCACATCGGACCTCTTCTGAAAGGCGATTGGTTAAGGAAGGTAGTTGCAAAAACAAACGCCCAGGCATCTGACTTAGTCGTACTGACCGGCGACATGATCGACGGCTCTCCTGATGCGCTGAGGGATGATATTACACCGTTGAGCGAACTAAAGGCCCGATATGGCGTATACGGCGTTACCGGTAACCATGAGTACTATTTTCATGTAGAGCAATGGCTTCCGGTTTTTGAAAAGCTGGGGATTGTCATGCTGCGCAACGAGCACCGGACCTTATCTGTAAATGGGGCGGAATTGGTGATCGCCGGAGTTCCGGACCTGACAGCACAACAGTTTGGAGAGGTAGGGCCGGATAGCGAGAAGGCATTGGAAGGCGCTCCGGATGGCACACGGGTGCTTCTCAAACATCGACCTAGCAGAGCATCAGGAAATACCAGGGTGGACCTTCAGCTTTCCGGCCATACACATGGCGGTCACCTGTTTTTTCTGAAATGGTTGATCGCATCCTTCAATGGCGGCCTGATCGAGGGACTGTTTGATATGGACGGCACGAAGCTCTATGTCAGCCCGGGAACAGGTTTGTGGCCCGGATTTTCTATCCGCCTGGGAGTGTCCTCGGAAATCACCCGGATCAACTTGCGCTCAAAGAAGGATGTCTGAAAAGGCGTTTTCAACGCATTCAGCCTGTTATACGTAAAACCATCCCAGATTAAAGGGGCCGTTGTTGAATAAATTGATGGTGGTAATTTGTGGAACTCACCTGGTCAAGGTCAAGTGATCTGCTCAAGAACAGTTCATCAACTCCAGCTAAGTTCCAATTCCATCTAGTCGCTTTTTTCCCTGAACTTTATCATTTGTCCCTTACTTGGAATACTCTCTTTACCAATACCAAAGAGACTAGGAAAGAGGCCATATATGACCAACGATTAAATGCGACCATTCTCTCTTGGATATTCAGGATGGATCCATGAGATGTGCTTTTATAATTTTTTATAAAATCAGTGTGATGAGCATGTTCACCGAGTTTTACAAACCGGGTGCCAAAATTGCTTGAGTAATAACAGCGCTTACTGGCAGAAGGTTGAATGCGATAACTACAGAGAAGGATGGATTATATCGAGCGACATCAACTCGACTCTGAAGAATTGTGGGCTTCCCACGGCCTGGAGTGAGAATAAACGCAGAATGAGGGACAGCAGTCTGGGGGATCAGAGCTTCTCCCAGCCGATGGACTGAGGGAGTGACAAATAATTCAAGTACGGACGTCAATAGTGGCGAACACAAGGAAGGAAACATGAAAAAGCAAATTTCACGTCGCAATTTTATGAAGAGCAGTACCTTTGCACTGGGTACCGTTGCCGTTGCTAATTTTAATGGTCTTAGTGCACTTGCAGCGCAGGAGGAAAAATCCCAAGTCTTTTTCACAAACGACATCAGTGCCGCCGGACTGCTGCATATTTATTCTAAAATCAATCAGGGCATAACCGGCAAAGTCGGGATCAAGTTACACACCGGCGAGCCGAACGGCCCCAATATACTGCCACGGGACATGGTGAAAGCCCTACAACAGCAAATTTCCAACAGCAATCTGGTGGAAACCAACACCCTGTATAAAGGTAAGCGGTTTACTACGCCAGATCATCGAGAAACCATCAGGGTTAATGGCTGGGATTTCTGCCCGGTAGACATCATGGACGAGGACGGGGCGGTGATGATCCCTGTTAAAGGCGGGAAGCATTTCAAGGAAATGTCGGTAGGGAAACACATGCTTAATTACGACTCGATAGTAGTGTTGACCCATTTCAAAGGTCACGCCATGGGCGGCTTTGGCGGTTCAATGAAGAATATCGCTATCGGCTGCGCGGATGGGCGCATAGGTAAAAAAATGGTCCACGGCGACCCAGATAATGATAATTTCGAGAGCTGGCTTAAAGGTGAACCTTTCCAGGAAAACATGGTGGAGTCGGCAAAAGCCACGATGGATCACTTCGGTGAGAGGATTGTCTTTATAAATGTGCTGCGCAATATGTCAGTGGACTGCGATTGCGCCGGTATCAAAGCAGCTCCGGTCAAAGCGCACGATCTGGGCATCCTGGCTTCCACCGATCTCCTGGCCGTAGAACAGGCTTCCATCGACATGGTCTATAAGTTGCCCGAAGCGGAGCTTCACGACCTTAAAGAACGCATCGAGTCCCGTAAAGGGTTGCGCCAGCTGTCGTACATGAAAGAGATGGAAATGGGCAATGGCCGGTACGAGTTGATTTCAATCTAGGGGCAAGAGGTGATATGGATCACGGCATTCTTTTTGACCATTCCCGCACCGCGCGCATCGGCCTGCCCGAAGCGGTTCTCTGTGAAGGAAAGCCTTTTGAATCATTAGTAGAGCTACTCTCTCATTTCGGTAAAGGGTCCGGGCATCCAGTCCTGTTCACGCGGCTTGCCCCGGATATTTTTGCTGAAGTGCCGAAAGCTATCCGTAATGGCTACGACTATCATCCCCTATCCCGCACCGCTTTCGGGGATACGCTTCCCCCCAAGAACACTGGCAGCATCGCCGTGGTCTCGGCAGGAACGGCGGACAAGTTCGTGGCGTGGGAAGCGGTTCGCACATTGGCCTATCTGGGCATTGAGCACAAAGTGTTCGAGGATTGCGGCGTTGCCGGACTATGGCGGCTTGCGGAGCGCTTAGCTGAAATCAACACATTTTGCGCGGTAATTGTGGTGGCCGGAATGGACGCCGCTCTGGTTAGCGTGATGGGAGGTCTCACGCCGAGGCCAATTTTCGGAGTGCCGACATCCGTGGGATACGGCGTGGCCAAGGGAGGCAGGACTGCGCTTGCGAGCATGCTCTCAAGTTGTGCTCCCGGCGTCGCAATCATGAATATTGACAATGGATATGGTGCAGCATGTGCCGCAGCCAGGGTAGTCAACGGATTGTGAGCGACACCAAAGAAAGAAACACACCCGGAGGACACGACCATCACCATGGTCATGCACACCACCACGAGCAGGTGCAGACTGAAAACGGGAAGCAGAACGGTATGATTCTGACCATACGGGCCAATTCCGGCCTTTCCGGAGATATCTTACTCGCTGGACTGTTGCGTATAACGGAAACCGGCGAGGCAGAAACGAATCGACTGCTTTCCGCCATACTTCCCGAACTTACAGGAACCGTGCATTTGACCAAACGGCTGGTGAACCACATCAGTGGCTGGTTCGCGGAAGTCAGGTTGCCGCATCAGCACGAACACCGAAAACTATTAGACATCACCACGCTCATTGCCGCAAGCGGTATGGATGACACAGCGAAACACTTCGCCACGAGTACCTTCATCCTGCTTGCCAAAGCTGAAGCTGCCGTGCATGGGAAAAAGCCGGAAGATATCCATTTCCACGAAGTCGGTGCATTGGACAGCATTCTTGACATCTGTATGTCATGTGAGCTGTTCACCCACCTTTCCCCTACGCGCTTCGTGGTCAGTCCGCTGCCGCTCGCGGATGGAAGCGTTACCTGTGCTCACGGCATTATCCCCGTTCCGGCTCCTGCAGTACTGGAACTTCTTGAAGGCATCCCCGTCCGTCCCTTCTCAGGTGAAGGCGAGACGGTAACACCGACAGCCGTGGCTCTGCTCCGCAGCCTCGGTGCGACCTTCGGGCCGTGGCCTGCCATGCGGGTGGAAAAGCAGGCTTTGGTCTATGGCTCGCGGGTCTTTGAGAATGCACCAAATGGGGCGATTTTCGCTTGCGGTTCTGGGTACGATTATTGACGCTCACACCCATGAGACGCGTCAAGCTATTGAAGTAAGAGGATGGCGTGAAGTTGTTTCACCACAACAACCAATCAGAGGAAGAGATAAATTATGAGTACAAACAATCTAAGCAATAGCGTGATTTTTCCAATCGGAGAAAAATTCAAAAGTGAGAATTTTATCGGAACAGTATGGCTCAATATGCTGACGCCTTTCGGATCGGTACTCCCCATCGGCAATGTGACCTTTGAACCGGGATGCCGCAACAGTTGGCATCAACACGCGGGTGGTCAGATTCTCCTCGTGACAGGCGGGAGAGGCTATTATCAGGAATGGGGAAAGCCGGCGCAAGAACTCCACACAGGAGATGTTGTCACTATTCCTGCTGATGTAAAGCACTGGCACGGTGCTGCCAGGGATAGTTGGTTTGTGCACCTTGCCATTGAGGTCAATCCCGAAATAGGACCGGCAACATGGCTGGAGCCCGTATCTGACGAAGATTACAACAAATTGAAATAAGGAGACGTTCTTTATGCCTATAAGTGAAACCGCACAGAGGAATCATGAGGAACTGTTTCCGAATCATACATCAACGCTCCGGGGCACCGATCCTGAACTTATCGAGGTATTCGACAATTTTGCCTTTGACGAAGTGCTTGCCTACGGAAACCTTGATACACGAACAAGGCTCATGGTGATATTGGCGTCACTTATCGCCCAGCAGACCTTGAGTGAATACAAAGTAATGCTTGGCGGCGCGCTGAATGTTGGCGTTACCCCAATTGAAGTGAAAGAGATTGTGTATCAGTCTATTCCGTATGTGGGTATTGCAAAAGCTTTTGATTTTATACATGCCACAAACGAAATACTGGAGAGTCGTGGCGTAAAACTTCCACTGGAAGGCCAAGCAACCACAACTCCTGAAACACGATTTGAAAAGGGACTGGCGCTTTCAAAGTCGGTATTCGGTAAGACGATTGATGATATGTATGAACAGTCTCCAGAAAACCAAATCCATATTCAAAAATATCTGTCGGCAAACTGTTTTGGCGATTTCTATACCAGGACGGGGCTTGATATCAAAATGCGTGAACTGCTGACGTTCTCAATGCTCTTGTCACTCGGTGGATGTGAGCCGCAGGTGAAAGGTCACATTCAGGGTAATGTAAATGTCGGAAACGATGAAAAAATATTACTCAGCGTTGTAACGCAACTGTTGCCGTATATTGGTTACCCGAGAACATTAAACGCCATTAGGTGCTTAAATGAAGTACTGCCCGAAGAAAAAAATGCTGATCTCCATTGATTCTCTGCGTCAATACTGCCAGGCCTTACAGCAATAATCAAATCCTTCGGAGGATCAGGCAATTATTAGACAGGATTGGTCTACCTGTCACTGTCCCTAGTGGTTATTATCTTGCTGTCATAAGGTCATAAATTAATTCGATAAAAGCTTGCGGATGGAATCCGATTCTAAACAGATGCAAGGAGAATCACTATGCAAAAGCGTAAATTAGGAAACAGTACTCTAAATGTCTCGGCTTTGGGGCTCGGGTGTATGGGGATGAGCTATGGCTATGGTCCAGCTTCAGATAAGCAGGAGATGATCGCGCTGATTCGTGCCGCTGTGGAACGTGGCGTCACATTCTTCGATACCGCTGAAGTATACGGTCCGTTCACCAACGAGGAACTTGTGGGTGAAGCGCTTGCCTCATTCAAGGGGCAGGTGGTCATCGCCACCAAATTCGGCATAAAAGAGGTAGATGGCAAGCAGGTGCTTGACAGCAAACCTGAACATATCAGGCAATCGGTCGAAGGATCACTCAAACGCCTTAAAGTCGATGCCATCGATCTGCTCTATCAGCATCGCGTTGACCCCAATGTACCGATTGAGGAAGTTGCCAAAGCAGTACACAATTTGATCAAGGAAGGGAAAGTCAAGTATTGGGGGCTTTCCGAAGCGGGTGTGCAGACGATCCGCCGTGCACATGCTGTCCAACCACTTACTGCAATCCAAAGCGAATACTCGATGATGTGGCGGCAGCCTGAAGAAGAACTACTGCCTACGCTCGAAGAGCTTGGGATTGGTTTTGTTCCGTTCAGTCCGCTGGGCAAGGGATTTCTGACCGGAAGATTTGACAAAAAATCTACCTTCGTAAGTTCCGACTTCCGCAGCATAGTTCCCCGCTTCACCCCAGAGAATCTTGAGGCAAATCAAAACTTGGTCAATCTGATCAAGAAGGTTGCCGTAGGCAAGAATGCAACGCCGCCTCAGATCGCACTCGCATGGGTGCTTGCCCAAAAGCCATGGATTGTTCCCATTCCCGGCACGCGAAAGCTGGACCGTCTGGAAGAGAATTTGGGTGCAGTGAACGTTGATCTCACAGCCGAAGAACTACGTGATCTCAACGACGCGCTCTCAAAGATTGAAATTTCTGGAGATCGCTATCCGAAAGAATATGCAAAAAGAACGGGTAACTAACAAGGAAAACCGTAATTGAATCATGGAGGAAAAATCATGACAACAAATGTACTTGGTTACGCAGCACAGTCCGCAAAGGATGCTTTGGCCCCTTATCGTTTTGAGCGTCGCATTCCACGCCCTGACGATGTAGCAATTGAGATTCTCTACTGTGGCGTATGTCACTCGGATTTACATAGCGCCCGTAATGACTGGGGCAACAGTATCTATCCGATGGTGCCTGGCCACGAAATTATCGGCCGGGTGACCAGCGTCGGACCTGAGGTCAGCCGCTTCAAGTCGGGCGATCATGTCGGTGTCGGTTGTATGGTGGATTCCTGTCAGCATTGCGAGGCCTGCGAACAAGGCCTGGAACAGTATTGCGTAGAATTCCCGACAGTCACGTATAACGCGTTTGATCGTCACGACAAAATGCCGACTTTTGGCGGCTACTCCGAAAATATTGTGGTGTCGGATAAATTTGTTCTGAAAATTCCTGCTGAGTTGGATCTTAGAGGAGCCGCGCCGTTACTGTGCGCCGGGATTACGACCTGGTCGCCATTGCGTCACTGGAAAGTGGGCAAGGGCAGCAAAGTGGCAGTCATTGGTCTCGGTGGTCTCGGGCACATGGCACTGAAACTGGCGAATGCGCTAGGCGCTCAGGTTACACTGTTTACCCGATCGCCTGGCAAAGAGGCCGATGCGCGCCGTCTAGGCGCTGATAACATTGTGCTCTCCACTGATGCAGCACAAATGGAGGCCGTTAAAGGTCAATATGACCTGATCGTTGATACCGTGCCCTATGTCCACGATCTCAACCCGTATCTGCCGACGCTTTCACTTAATGGCACGCTGGTCCTGGTCGGGTATCTAGGTGGATTGGAACCACTATTGAACACTGTTCCAATGATCATGGGGCGAAAATCGGTGGCAGGTTCGCTCATTGGCGGCATCGCCGAAACCCAGGAGATGCTCGACTTCTGCGGTGAGCATGGCATCACTTCCGACATTGAAGTGATTAAAATTCAGGATATCAATGAAGCGTATGAGCGTATGCTCAAAAGTGATGTGAAATACCGCTTTGTAATCGATATGGCGTCGCTGAAAGCTTGATGGTAAACCTGCTGGTACAATACAGAATGCGTATTATTTGAGGAAGGCACGGGAATGAGGTCCCAAAAAACGCTCATTCCCGTGGTTGACTTTCGGAAGCTGCCGTTTCTCAAATTCCTTGGAGCTGGCATATCCCAAGTATAAATGACGTAAATCCCGATAAATTTTATCGGGATCCTTCATCCGATTGAAAAATCGAAAACTGCCTTGAACAGACAGCTACGTGATGACCATTTTCAGGATTCATCTGAATGATTTATTTTATCCGTATTCTTCCGGAGGGCTGGATGAAGCAATCTTTTAATATTTTGCGATTAGTAAGGAAAAATATTAAAACCTAAGAAAGTTCTGTAAATAAGGTTGGGTACTCTTCTGAAAGAGAACATTTTTGACAACGAGGGCGGATTTTTGTCCAAGACAAATTGCCATTGAGCCAGAGCCCCGCCGGAGGCAGAACGCCTCTTCGCCTTCGCCACCCAGAGGTGCAGCGTGGAAAGGGAAAGAGAGCAAGGCTGCGAGCTTGCGAGCACCCGAAGGCTTGGCCTTGATGGCTTTTCCTTTCCATGCTACCAGGGTTTCTTTGCGGAATTACCCTGGAGGTGGGCGATCAACCACCTGTCCCAAGAAACAAAGAAAAGGGGCACAGGCGCAGGAAGACCCTGAAAGGTCACCTGAATGAAACGAGTTGGTTTCGCTCTGTTTGAATTTGGTGCGTCGCGTTAGATTGCCTGACGGTCAGTTTGTTTACTGCCGTGGCCGATGGTTATGAACCAACCACCGCGAGAAGTCGCCTTCCCGATTCGCCCCCATAGTGTCAGCGTGGGACTGTTCACCGCTGCTATCCTTTGCAACATGGCCGGTTTGGACAGAACCGAGCAGATTTGCCACAAAAGGTCCGGCTCTGCGGGCCGATCCGTGTGTCAAAACGACAAAGCGTCACGGTACGCTTTCAATGCTGTAAATTTATTGCGGCCAAGGGGTCTCGTCAACCGATTTACCAGGAGAAATCTTTTTTGTTGCCAGTCTCCGCATTTTCGCTCTGGCCTTGAATAATTCCCTCTCCAAGGATTCGGCTTTTCGCTCCATGGCCTCGTAATTTCGTTCCTGTTCACCAGCGGACAGATTCATGTTGAATATCCTGCGCCGGGCCTGTTTCATTTCTTCTCGCAATTGCGGTAATTCGGCGGTGAGCTCCTTGGCTTCTTGCAACATCTTTTCGGCTTTGTGCTCTTTAGCCAGTGCCTCAAGAGATAAGGCCCGCTTCTTTTTCAAGGTGGCTTCCGAAAGCTGTTCGACGGCAAGCTGCCGCCTGACAAGTTCACCCAATGGGTATCCGATTACCAAGCCGAAGATGACCAGCGGCCAGGCCTCTTTGACAACCGACCAACCCAATGTGACCCGGCTCAAGGAATAGGCAGTGTTGTTTTTCCCGTCTTTGAAATAAACGAGAGAGACCCTGTCATCGGTGACAGGCGGGTCTGATGCCGCTACACGGAAGAAACCCAGAGTGGGCATTAGCCAGGAGAGCCAGATATATCCGGCTACAATCCCAGCGATGACCACAAGTCGCACAGTCTTCCATTTGTAGAGAATCATCTCAGGTAACCCTCGGTGGTTTCTTTGTCAAAATGTCCGACTTCCTGGGCAACGGTTCCCTTGGCCTCGTCATAACGCATACCCCTTTGCTGCAATGCCTCCATCCGCTCCTGCACATAACTGTGCCGCAGACCATGTGCGCCATTTGAAAAACCCAGCTCCCGTTGGCTGGCTACCGAGAAGCTCTGGCTCCAGGCCCGGCCACCACCGATGTCATAGCGCTGGGTGTAGTGCACGCCCCGATCGGTTACCTTACCCGGTTCATCAAGACGCTTTTCCTCCAAGCGAATCGCCAAATCTTTCGATAACAATACCTCGCGTACCAGCCCTCCTTTTCCCGCAACGGTATACCGTTCACCTTCTCGGCCAATGAAGCGGTCCGCACTCCACTGGCGATGACCTGACGCCTGCCTTTCACTTGTCGGCATCAGGGTTAGCAACTCATGCGCCCGCAGGCCGGCGTGATAGGCAATTTGCGTGGCCAGGCTGTTGCGTTCGTTCTGGGCCTCAGCAATCCGCTCAACTTGGGCGGCGGTATAACTCCGAGTGGAGAGGATAGTCTCCTTGCCGCTTTTGACGACATCCAGATGCACCTCCAGGTGCATCTGGATCGCCTGACGGTCGAGATCCAGAGTCTTTTGGCTAACCATGCCAGACCGGTCGACAAGATACTGCATTGCCTCCTGTACGGTGGCGCTGCGGAGATCGCCCAGTCGATTTTGCTGAAGATAGTCGGTAAATCCTTTAAGCGCCTGCTCATAGCCTCGGGCCGTGCCGATACTGTGGATCCTGCCGTCGCCCTGATGGTCATGCCTGCCCGTGCCCAGGGTGACTTTCTGCGAAATTGCGTGTTCAGCCTGCGCCCTGGCGGATCGAAAACTCGGCATACTTCTCCTCCCTGTTGTCAACGAAAGGCTGTCTTGATCAATTCCGGCAATCGTCTCAGATAGCGATCAATTGAACTGCGGTGCATCCGACAGCGGTGGCTGACACGCAGCCACTCGGCCAGATCAGCACAGGAGGCACCCGCCTGCCGCATGGCCACCAGTTCCGCCCGGTACTTGTCAAGGCGACTTTTGCGATACATCTTTCGCCGCGCCTCGGCCCGGCGGGTCCTAATTCGCTCGACTTCGATGTGGGCATCGAATGTCGCGTTGTTCCTGCTCATGGATCTGTCCTCCAGGTGTTGCCGCGCGAAATCGCGGCAACACCAAAGGGGTTTGCGGGTTCCGCGCTGTGTCGGCCCATGCTGACACAGCGCGGAAAGACGGCGGCCAATAAGGGAACTGCATTCTGACACGGCTGAGACAGCATTTACGGCACAATCGCGACAGAGCCCTTTCCGCACCCCGCGCTGTAAGCGCGAACACTGTGCGGCCAACCGCACCACAAAAATCAGCTGCCATTCAGCCTGAACCACCAACTTGCGAGGCCTCCCAGGCTTTCTGCTTGGCCAGGATCTGGACTACCTCTGCCGATGAGTTTACCCTGACCGGCATATCAGCCAAAGCCTCCGAACGGAAGGCCTCCTGCTCCGCCTCGGAGAGTCGGTTCCACAGCGCTTCCCGCTCAACACTCGCCGCTTCTTCCTGGGCCGTGATCACCACCTTCTCGGCAGCAATAGCCTCTTGCCGTTGCTGCGTCGCCTTGGAACGAGCCTGTCGTTCAGCCAAAGGCACGTACCAGTCCGGTACAACCAGGGAGGCGCACAGGGAGTGGAGGTAGCCGCCAGGGTTGTGTCGATCCTCATGATCACGCCGCCAGGTCTCGACGGCGATATCGGCGGCCAGGTGCAGTCGTTCAGGGCCGTGCCTTTTCTCCAGGTTCTGCAAGTCCTGATCAGACACACGAAACAGAGGTGTTCCTTGCAACAACAAACGAACACTATCTGTTGTCTGTTCTTTTCTACTCTGTTCTTCTCTGTTCTGTTCTTGTCTGTTCTCCAGCGTGACGTCACGTGACAGCATAACGTGACTGTCACGTGACATCGAATCGGGTGGAGGCAAGCGCTGTATTTTGCCGCGTTCATTTTCCCGATGTCGTTGCTGTCGAATCCGTTCCTTTTCTCGCCTTGCTTCAAGTTTGTCTTCGCTCTGGTACTTCCGCCAGTTCTTGATAAACAGAGCGCCATCCTGCTGGTCGACCATTTCCAGTTGGGCAAAGATGCTGAGTCCGAGTTGTACTGTCGGCAGTGGGATATCGGTAACCATGCTCAAGGTCTCACCAGTATAGGGCAGGCTCCCAGAAACCATCAGGTAGCCGCCCCGGTTGCATTTACCAGCTTCTGTGAGCATCAGCAGCCAAAGAAGGACTAATGTATTGCCCTCTGGCGCCTTACGGATCATTTTGATTTTTCGGTGATCAAGGAGGTTGCACATAATCTTGATCCAGTCCATCGCTGTCTCTCAACCTCGCGTTGGGCTTTCACGGATGAGCCGGCGGATATCCTCCACCCGCCAGGCGGTAATACGCAGCCCCAGTTTGACCGGCTGGGGATATCGGCCGGATTTGACTCCGGCCCACCAGGTGCTTCTCGAGACCGGAATCAGGGCTGGGACAGGTGGACGAGCCTTAGGGTTGCCGACGATATGGGGCAGACGAAGAAAACCGGTTTCCGGCAGGGTGCTCAGGGGGATCAGTTCCATAGTTATCTCCTTGTCATTGCCGAGGGGGATTGAGAGGCTGCCGGGCTTCGAGCCGATCCAGTTCCTGTCCGACCTGGTGGAGCTGGTTCTCGAACCACTCATCAAAATCATTGCCGAAGTCGATGAGCAGGTGCAGGGCTGCGGCTCTGGTCAGATAGGCTTCATAGATTTCGTGCAGCTCACGGCGCATGGTGAACTGCACCCGGTAACGGCGGCTGTTTTTTGCGGTAATACGTGCCATAACGGATTTCTCCTGTTGTGATGATGTGGAGATTCCGCAAGAAGCTCCGGGCTTTTCCGGTGGCTCCGTTGAGGTCCGAGAGGCAGGGGATGGATTATCCCCAGGGTCGAGGCAAGATGACGAGGCGGCACAGATCGGGGTGGGTTTGAACTACCTGGACGCTTCTGTGAAAACCTGTCGTTGGATTGTGTGGTAGGGGGAGCGGTCTCGTTGGGCACACTTTTTTCAGTGTGCTCTTTGCTGCTGCCGCTCGGTTCTGATGAGCAGGCAGACCTCCAAAAGCAAGGAAGCGTTTCCTTATGAGAGACCTAGGTTTTGCGGTGTCCGGCACAGAAGTCACGGTGCGGAGCGGACAATTGGGAATGCGCTGCCTCCATGCAGGCAGATGACTCGGCATTATGTATATTCTCTCGGTGTGCCTGTATCCCATGTCTCTGTACACGGGGCAATTGAGTCTCTCTGCATGGTGAGCAGAGAACCGGCTGTGTCCTCTTCCCTTTTCCGCCTTTGCATGGGGCTTCAAGATTAGCGCTTACGCGCCACGAGAACTGACCATCGCTGCCATTGTGCTCGCACCGGGTCTGTCGTTTGTTCTCCCGGGCGTTTTCAACGGAGCAACGTTGATTACCGGTCCGGGGATCCTGTGGAGAGCTGCCCTCTCACGGATCATCGGTTCTTCGTCCAAGTACCGGGCAGGGCATCCCTGGACTGTTGAAATGTATTGTCCTTCCTATGAGCGGTTAATTGCCTTTGACCCCGCCATCTCGGGCGGAATCGATTGTACTTGACAGAAAATACTTCCTGTCGAATTGTGTGTCAATAATAAAAATTAAATTTTATATCAATATATCAGATTGTTACGCTGCCATATTGCCGGCAGGATGGTGGCACGGAATCGATTAGAGACGAGTCGTCTGAACCTTGAACGCTGAACGCTGAACGCTGAACGCTGAACGCTGAACGCTGAACAAAGGTTTACCGGATATCGGATTGGGGGGCGACCTAAATGAGCCCTGGTCGAAAATGATGAATTTAAGAATGGCAGGAGAACGTGAAAATGGCGAAAAAAGAAGCAATAATCAAGACCAACCCTTTAACGACTTCCGGAAAATCCAAAAGAATGGAACTGCAGTCGTCATTAGCTGTGGAAATGATGCACATCGTTTCTCAGTTTGACATGGCCTATGTGAAACTGAAATCACAGTGGAATGAGCCAGGAGGCATCCCCGAAAAGGAGGGCCAGGCTCTCGTCGAAAGCGCCCAGCAGGCTGTTCAGGAATTTTCCAACTTCATGGTGCAATTCAGTAACGAGGTGGGCTTCAAATATTATCCGCCAAAAAAATTAGAAAAAATGAAAACCGATAAAATATGAAGTGATCCAGAGAGGCTCAGTTTGATCTGAGTGTAGGATGTTTTAGGCAGGAGCCAGAAAAAATATCAGAGGAGCAATGACTTATCCATGCTCAAATGAATACAGGCACCTCTATAAGAACATGCAGTCAATGCACTTATTTTGCACTTATTAAAGAAAAAAGGGTTAGCTTCGAAAAGCTAACCCTTTGATATTGCTGGTCGGGGCGGAGTGATTCGAACACTCGACCTCCTGCTCCCAAGGTATAAATTCCCACACAATTAAAACAGTATAACCTATTAATATAACAAAGTATTCTTGAGCTTCCTGATTCGTATTTGATAGTTGCATATCGTGCATCACGTGCATAATATCAACTAGTTACGCATAGTGTCGTCATGAAAGGGTAGACATAGGGTAGACAAAACCACAACCTTGATCTGTGTACGAAGTGTTGACAATGATTACATTTAAACAATTAAAAAAGGTATCGGCTAACGATACATGTTACCCGTCACGCCTTAATATCGAGCAAGCTTTGCGTCATCTGGTCGGCTGTTTGTAACGATGACAACCATATTAACTAATCAAATATTGAATATTTATATAAAATAAATCTATATCTTGATTTCATACCAGTATCAGGACACTCTATTATTCTAGTAGTATTCTCCCAACATTTACATAACCAATATTTGTCAACATCTTCAACAAGAGATAATGTGTCTGGTAATTTTTTCAAATCTTTGTAACTAAAAACTGGTATATTTTTTTCATAATTATAATTCAAAGGATATAAATTATCACTTACTAGTGACTTATTATTTATCCTGATTTGCACTATCAATAAAAAATATGATTCTAAATTTTTTAAAGAAATTGTATATTTCTTTTTATGACAATTATAAAATAATATATTACTGCTAACAACACTGTGCATTTTATCAAAATCTTTTTTATAATCTACCTTTCTTGCTGTACTAGATAATCTAAAACAATTATTAATTTTATCTGGAAATTCAAACTTAGTTTCATATTCGAATTTCACTTCAATAATAGCAGATTTTTCACAACTAATTTTGTCTTTATATTTATCAGCTAAAATTGTTGTATTATCAAGTAAAACTATATCAATTTTATCGTTAGATAATTTTTCTGTATTTACTTCATACAAACATAATTTCTTATTTTTTTTATTAGTAAAATTAACAAATGACAATTTTACATATGATTCCTTTTTTTTAGGATATTTATTTACCTTAAAAAGATCGCTTGCAATAAAATTGCAAATAATATCAATTATATTTTCTCTAAACATAGCGAGCGCATGTATTTGCAAATTATTTACTGACCCAGTTATTCGCCCTCCCGTCCCGCGACAGGCGAAACAATCAATCTCAATGCCAACTAGTTCATTTATTGCAACTTGCCAAGCGTTAAACAGCTACCTTATCACGTCTACCAAAGTGTAAAACTTTAACCACCGATACCCTGCCACAATCCTTATATTTTCCATGTCCAACCAAGTTAGATTTCAATTTTGTTAACGCATGTCAAGATATCTCAAAGATGTTGCGATTGAGTATAAAAATGGCGCTGCGACACTGCCAACATCGCCACTGAGGAAAGAATATCGTGAGGTTGGAAAAAGGAAGACGAGGAAAAAACAGCGCCAAGAAGCTAAAAAATTATAGCTTTTGATTCGGGATGGAAAATGTTAATCAAATATTCACCCAATCTAGGACACAATATAGCAATTAACCAACACCATTCAATTCTCTATACAATGTAAGAGCATAAGAATCTGTCATGCTAGCAATAAAATCTATAACCATCAACATCTTTAGATAATTAACATTTTGATAATTAGATATTTCAAATGCATTTTTAGATTGATTTGATATTAAACTATACAGTTTTCCATTAAGCGTTTTATCATCTCCGCAATCATCTGATAATGCCGCAGTGATGAATCTTTCAAGCAATGAGGTGAGCACACGCTCACCAATAATTTCACTTTTCACAACTGTAGAATGATTAAAATTCTTATTTGCAATCTCTCCGAAGAATTTTCTTAATTTAAACGATGGTGAGTTTTGTAGTAATTCCTCTTTAAAGTTACCATTTAATATCGATTCATGATTCTCTTTAAATCTATTAATGCATGAGTAAATCATTTGTCGTTGAGAAAATATTCTACACTCTTGGGCTATCAATGCCGAGCAATTCCTTTCCAATGACAATTGAGTTAACAATTTTTTTATTTTTTGTAGCAATTCCTTACATTCATTATCATCATAGTATCTATGTGAACTTAACGTATCAATTAAAAAATCGATATTTACCGTTTGTTTTTTTACACCATCTTCTATGTCAGATACGGAATAACAAATATCATCAGCTGATTCCAAGATGAAACATAATGGATGGCGTTCATTTGACAACCCAAGGACTTCGTTTATTTCTTCATATTTATCTTTATCGTTTTGATAATACCCATATTTTTTGAAACTAACTCCATTCCCTTTTTTATTTCCGGTGATTGAATCTTTAGGATATTTAATAACAGTTGCAAGTACCGGGAAAGTTAAATTATATGAAAATTCATCTTTAGCTAGACCCAGCCTTAAAAGAAGACGTAAACCTTGTACATTACCATCAAAATGCAGCAAATCAGCTTTTTCTTTTTCGTTAAATTTCTCAAATAATATACCTTCCTTATCTTTCTTGGAAAAATACGTTCTAATGCAGCCTTCTCCAAAATGTCCAAAGGGTGGATTGCCGATATCATGTGCAATACTAGCTGTTGCTAGAATAGAAGGTATATAACCAATCATTTCTCGGGGAATGTATTCCATTTCTAAAAGCCAATTTTCAATATCAACTCCCAAGCTTCTTGCAACACTTGATACCTCAAGAGAGTGCGTAAGTCGAGTTCTTACAAAATCATTTGGTTCTAATGGAAATACTTGAGCCTTATCTTGCAAGCGTCTAAAAGGTGCTGACATTGCAATTCGTGCATAATCACTATCAAATGGATTCCATCCACTTGGCGTTCCTGTTGATGAAGTAGGCCTAAATCTTTTATGATCTAATCTTTGTTTCCATTCTTTCAAGAAGTTCATGTTGTTATAATTCCTTTATAACGGTTGGAACAATCCCATGCTTAAGCCCCACACGTACCGAGCAAGATCGCTCTAATATTTGATGCGCCACCCATGCTCGATCAACAATTGGTGAAAAAAGTAAAGATTTCGCTAGTAGGTCTAAAAGGCAATCAAGTGTATAAAATGACTTACTAATAAAATGATAGGAATCACCGCTACTTAGAATATAGCCATGAAGGTCCATGACATTCAAAATTTCAGAGATTATCACTAAATTGTTGTCTGAGGCATACACGTGAAAATCTAACAAAAATAAATGCAATACTGAGCCATTTTTAAAATGGACTTCGGAATTAAGAGATAAATTATCTTTTTGGTTACATTCTAATAGATTCAGAATTTCATAAATATTATCAGTAAATATTTTATCATCATTTTTGTTATGCAACAAAGCTCTTTGCAACAGTTCTTTTGATACATTTTTTTTATCAAACAATGTTAGCATTAATGAATCCCAAAACGGGATTCTATATTGTTTTCGCAAACCAAGCGCAGAATCAATAAATTCCAAATCCTTCTTACCAAAAGATTCATTTTCTTGTATGAGTGTTTGTTTTGGGTATTTAGCAAAAGTAAAATATTTTACTTCTGAGTTCTGCTTTAATATATCGGCAACAACATCTAGCGTATTCATCATTTATCCTATCTTATTAAACTAACTTAGCAACATCACAGATATATCTATAACATACAGAAATACAAAATTGCTCTTTTTACTACAAGTTTTACAAAAATCACCCCTTAAGCTTACCCTTCCCTCGCCCAAATTTTTTTTCAAATGTTAAGAAGACTGTCGAGGCTCAAAGAATTCTCGACAAAAATCAAAAATGTTTACTAATACAAAAACCTAAACGTTTCCCAGCGTTACAAGGGTTTACGATTGACACATATATCTTTGTGGTGTATAATGTTTACTAACGATAGCATAATGCATCTGAATAAACATTATGCTCAACCAAGGAGAACTAACCATGAGAGAGGGTCAAGCCAAAGTTTTAAACGATGATGAGTTGAAAAGAGTTTATGCCATCGCTGGATCGGGTCGGATGGCAAGCCGGGATGTCTTGCTTTTAGATTATTCTTTTAAGTTGGGTTTACGTGTTAAAGAAATGGCGGCACTTATGATCGATGACCTAATCGAAGATAATGGTAAAATTAGAGATAGTTTTTATCTTACGGCAGATCAGGCCAAGGGTAGCAAGGGCCGTACTATTTACCTGTCCAGCAAGAAGCTCCGTAAGAATCTGGAAAATTATTTAACCGAGAGAGTTGGTGACCGGAACCGCCATTTGTTCAAGAGTCAGAAAACCGCTTTCACGCCCAACTCTCTTCAGATGCTAATAAAGCGTTTATACGATAGAGCCGGTGTCAAGGGAGCCAAGAGCCATTCTGGACGCAGAACCTTTGCAACGAGGCTAATAGAGGCCGGATACGACATCAAGAGCGTATCAGTACTGATGGGCCACGCCAATATTCAAACTACAGCTAGATATATTTCAGAGAATCCGGTTCGTTTAGGTGAAATGGTTGCTGGCCTATAATATGACAACAGAAATATATTATTATCCACTAACTCCTTATTAATTTACTAAACTAAACCACAAAACATATAAGCAAATATCATGCCAAATAAAGATTACAGCTACGAAATATGCATAATTGACTTATGCATATAGATATCAGTTACAATATTGATAATTTTAATGATAGCTCAGTAGGCCATACCATTTTAGCTATCAACTGCATTTATTTAAAATGTAATTCTGTTTATTGGTGAATATCTCTTATATGTTCGCTTGTGGTGTTGTTTTGGCTCTTGATGATTGTTAAAGAGATGGAGGGCCATGTATATACACCAAGAGCACATCAGCATTTAAACATGATAACAATGGCTTAGGTGTTATGGGCTTTTTTGTAGGGAGAGTTGATATTAGCTACAACCCCTCTTCCATTCAGCCGATATCAAGGAAGGTACTGATCCTTTAAGATGGTGGGGTTCATATAGAAATAGGGAACATTATAGCTTGTCAGGACCAATATATTTACAATAAGTACCACGTTTTAATGGGCTAGACTAGGTTTATGGACTTGTTGATGGGTGGTGGGTTGGTTGTGTGTAATATTATTTTATTCTTTGCATGGCTCTTTTTAGTCCGACTGTATCAAATTCCAGTGTTAGCTTACCAGATTTTATAATTGATGTTTCTTCGCATCCTTTTCCTACAATAATGAAACCAACCTTCTCGTATTGATATAGTAAATCCATTAAATCAATAGCGTCTTCTCCTTTTAAAACTAATGAATTTGCCCAACCGGCCCCCACGTGTACTTTATCTGCTTCATTTATAGAAAATTCAGCCTCTGTAATCTTAGGGATTTTTCTATCAATATTTAGCTTTCCATTTAAAAACAATAAACTTAAAGAAGGATTTTTTCCACACGTACCAATCATCTTCCCATCGCTCTTGTCGATTGAATCTCCAAATATTTTAATAAATCTTTCATTATAAATAAATATCCTTCCCATATCTGTACCATTACTCAATAATGGAGTTGATATGATAACCATATTATTTTTAGCGTCATAATCGGCACCGGCCAATGCATTAGAAAAGCACAAAACAAGAAATAATGTAACAATAAGTTTGTTCAACATCCGCCTACCTCAATTTGACAATAACGTCATGTTTTTATAAAAAAAACAAAGCAAAATATTATACGCAACATTGTGTTTCGATTATAAATATAAATCACATATTATTTTTAAAAATTTGCTTCTCACTTTTTATCCTTACAAAACTTACCCCAAAGTATACATGGCCCATAATTATCCTCATCCTTTGGAGTCTTGCACCTTTCATAAGCATCATTCCGAAGCTGCATCGGACTTACATCTTTGTTAATCACCTTGAGATTAATCATTTTGGCATACAAAAATCCGCTACCTTTGGTTTCTTCAATCTCCTTTAGGATTGGGTGTAATTCGAGAAGTTGATTCCACGATGGCTCATCTAAATTGTCACGTGCTTCTGCTATTGCATAAATTGCTTTTGCGTAAAGGGGGCAACCTTCACCGAGTGTCCTGCCAGAACTAAGTGTTTTTTCTGCAAAGACCGGTGATACTGTTATCAGTAAAAATATAACAGCAATTGTTGCTTTAAATTTCATAACTCCTCCATTACGGTTCAAGTTCATCTGGCAGTAGATCGCATAATATCGCTTTCAAGAAAGCACCGTTGTTATTATCTTTACGTATAATAATTTTATTACTGCAAAGATCAAACCCTTCTAGATGTCCAAGTTTTTCATCGGATTTTCTTAATGAAGCATACTTTAATACTGAAAATAAAATATCAGAATAAGTGCCACTATTCAAATTATCAGTAATTTTAACATGAAGCTTTCCATCATTATCTAGCCATAAGCTATATTTAATCTTACCGAGTCCAGTTAATGTTGCAATTTCTCTAGTAAATCCTGATAGTTCCTTCATCGTAACTCATTTTTTTCAATAAAAATTATCACCAAGTCCACTGGCGAGACAAACCATTTCAACTTACTATTTCAACAATACTTTTAATACCACAGATACAATACATATCGAAGGGAAAAGCATAATTATCGATTACCCTTCCACCGTAATAGGTTTGGGCGATTCAAAAGCTGAACAGCCATTACGCAACGGAGACAACCGATGAACTATCCATGCAACGAAGACGATCCACCGACATGCCCCGCTTGCTACTCTGACCATGTTGAAGCAATCACAGATGATGAACAATTTGAGTCCATGGGATTTTACAGTACATATAATTCAGTTCTAAAAATTGACGACTTAGTCAATCGGTATAAATGTTTAGAATGTTATCATAAATTCTAAAAAATCCTCGCCATCAGAACGTCCACAGCCTCGATTCTAATGGAATATTGGCTTAGTGCATACCAAGGCCCCGCCTAACTATCATATCAGCTAGGAACGGGGCATTTTGAGCTTCTTAGCTCTGCTTTATTGACGGCTTGATCCACTCCGGCAATGGGTCGTTTTTATTCAGTTTATGGCTTTTGACAAGAGCATCTTTTATTACTTTGCAATAGGACTTTTCCATTTGAGCCAGAACAATTTTAACTATATCAGGGTCAGCGGGACATACAAGTTCATCGTGAGCACTATAAATAACAATACGTTGCTTTGGCTTTACCATTAGCTCGTACATGCAACCTTCCATAATCAAACTATCATAAAACATCCCCTTGATACCAAAATCTGAACAAATGTAATTTTCGATGCCCTTATGCTTCTCAATAAAGGCATAGAAGCCAGCTTTTGCATGTTCGTAGGTGATCGTGCCATCCTTGCAAATATTCTCTCTAATCGCTTGCAAAGCACCCTGATAGGGACGTTTCCCCTTTGACCGTTTTACATTCATCGCAACGAGGGCGATCTTCTTGATTAACTTCCTGTCAAAACCTTCAACATCATAAAAAGCGGAGGCATCACATGGTAACTGTTTCAAGCTCAACGCGTACAAAAAAACCTAATGCATTGCTGAAAAATCGAGGCTAATCATTGGGATAGTGTTGTCATCCAGATACATATTTTGTCTAAATATCTTCTTCATTGTATTCCAATACGCATAGAATCTTCCATGCAGTGACTAATTCTCTCTGCTAAATACTCTATGTATTCTCTTGTCTAAGATTTCAAATTCTATATTGTTTATTGTTATATTTTCATTATCTGCCTGACAGTGCATATCATTGTTATACTGACATAATACAATACTTCTCCCTTTGATACCTGCCCCGGGCCTATTAAGCCACTTGGAATCGCCTTCTAATTGTATAGCTTCCCTCTTGTTTCCGCTTACATATGACGTATTATTTATAACTTCTATTATATTGGTGTTTAATAGGGGTATATTATATGTACTATTAGGTAAAGAATATACAAGGCGACGAATTTGTATCTTACCATCAATATGATGAATTAAAAGTTTGTTTATTTCCTTGACTGCCAATTCAATATCCGAACATCGTACTGTTAATCGATGTTCTTCATAAATACGATTAAACCGCTTCACCCTGCCAATTGTTCGTGAAACGTGATCTATCTTATTATCATAAGGAACAGGAACACTGACTTTTTTCTTTTTCATTTTGCCAGTCTCCTTATCTTTTACTTTTATTTCTATGCTCTTGTTTAAGATGACTTCTTTGAAATTATTATTACATTCCAAGTAATTTACAATATCCTTGTGACAGTCGGCTAATAGACTCTTGCCATGATCGGTCAACCAAATCCTTGTCTCAAGGTTCTGCTCTTCTTTCCAGCCGTCAACGGGAACATGCTGTTTGGCAATGCCAAGAATACAAAGAATATCATCAATGCCAAAAAATTCGTCATAGTCCATTCCCGACTTTGCAAAACGACCAGCACCGTACCATTGCTCTTTGTCTCTCGATAACCGAAGAGGTTTACCAAGCAGATCAGCCCTTAAAAGGTTTATTAACTTTTGATCCAGCGTATTAGTGAACCTTTCTGTTATATTGCCTGTTCTAAAAACGGGGATTTTTCGCACTTTATTTAATGCACTTTCTTGCTGATTTTTTGGCAAAACATGCAACTTTTCAAAAGTATCGACACATTGATCACGTTCCCACGGTTCGAGTGTTAAAACTTTTCCAACCTTCACAACGTCACATAAAATCCGTTGAAACTGGTCATTAAAATATTGTTCCGCTTCCCTGCTTAAAAATGTCGGCTTCCTTTTCTTAAAAACCACAGCATTTTCATACTCTTCTTCTTCCTAATGTTCAGAATACTCCGAACCATTATCTTCCATCTCAAAAATTTCTGCGAATGACAGGCCGATATCCGGCGTAATCTCAAAATCTTCCATTTCCGTTCTCCTCATTTAACATTTGTTTAATTTGTTCCTGTTCTTCGATGGTTGCCAGCGACAACAAGCCACCTATCTGATTAATTACAAAGCTGTCGCTTATCTCATAGCTTCCACCGTCCCAATAATACAAAACTAATTTACTGATATACTGACTGTTTTCCATCTTGTTGTGCTCCATGGCCATCTGACCGGTTATGTTTTTTTAGTATTGGGGAATATATATCTAAAAAAATCGTAAACCTTGGTCCATCAACCTCTAGACATGCACACAATCGGTCTAAATATAATAAATTATTGATAAATATTTTTTATAAAAATTATCTTTCGTCACCATTTCACCACGACTTGATCACCTCTCAATAAGACATTTCCAGTACCGATATTTTACATATAAAGAACATATATCATATTTTTACAGAGTCTGTTCCCGGTGAAGATTCTTGTAAATCTATTGATTAAACTGGAACTTAATCGCCGCTTTGATGCCTTGGCCGGTCATGTCTTTTTTTTACTCACCGTACATATATCCAAAATAATACCGCCTCTGGTTGATCAACCAAGATAGCGGTCCCGTACTGTGGCCAAATCGCTTTGTAACGATACCTCTGGTTGTTGATTTTGCTGTTTAGATTCATTGGCCAATCGTTGCAAACCCGCGTGGAAACCCGCATCTAGACGTACAGTGTATCGCAATTAACTGTATTAGCGATGTTTAAATATCTAGGCTATACAGAGAGATTTTTTTAAGTACCACGCTATAGTGGTACATGGCGTTGACATGAATCTAAATCTATATATTCATTTGCAATGATTTCAGCATTTTGCATAAACTAAATGCTTCAAATTGCCATTTTTCATAGAAAATTATTATATATTTACAGCACTTTACGCGAAGAAGACTTCATTTTTGTTATTGACCTGACAATTATTGATTGCTATATTTGCATATACACTATTCGAATAGTTAGGTGATCAAATTATAAACAACAACTTATGGAGTAACGAAAATGAATAAAAAACTGTATTATGGCAAACGGATATTCTCGTTTGCAAATTTCAAAACAGCCGTATCTAGTTGTCAATTTATTGAAAATGTTGACGATATAGATGATGAGTATTTATATGCATTGTATACATTATCATACAAAATGGTAGAGGTGAAAGATTTGCATGTATGCAAATATATTAAATATAAAAATTATTTAGCTGTAGCAATTGCTCTTTCGATAATTCATCATAAATATATATTTACAATATATAGAAATGAAAATTCTGATGATAAAATAAAAGTTTCACCATTTGGTTTTGATGATAAATTTACATACCACTTGTATGATATTGTAAAAAATAGAATACATGGATGCATGGATGCGAACGAGAAATTTCACTTAACTGGTGCAATCAACGAGATGTTAGGAAAACATCCTATGGGGATTTCCTACAATGAACCCCAAGTGTCTAACTTGGCAACAGAGACACTTCCAGATAAAAAACGAGGATTACAGCTTTACATATGCCGCTTATGGGATAATTTTAGGTCGATATTTCTTCACGATAGAATATTTCGCGGAGCTTGATTAACACCCCCCGTTTCTTAGTATCGTTTGGGTAATGCATTCGTGCTTACAAAACAGAAAAACTAGGGGCGGGGGAATGATTTTTGTACGAGATGAGAAGAGAGTTGGTAGGGCCTAATTTTGGGTAATAATCGGGTGATCTAAATGAAGGAGAAGAAGAAGCAAATAACATTTGGGAAGGTGGATATTGCAAAGAGTCATTTTCTACTGACTTACAGTGAAAAACCTGCCGATCAATGGCGACCGGTAGGCGTTCTTTCAAATGCTGACTATGTTGATGATATGCGTTTGTCTATTTTGATACACGATATTAAGGACAAGCCAATCTTAGATAAAATGTTACGAGAATTGCATTTTTACTTGTTTGAGTTGAAAAATAAAAACAATATCGATTATTTACATGTGCATATTGCCTCGTTAAGTAATGTTGCTTATGGCCCAATTCACTTTTCGTTCATTCCGAAGATCGATAAACATAACATTTTTTACTTTATCGAAACGGAATGCAAGCTCATGGGGATATATAACACGGCACCTGTGACGATTTTACAAGAGAGGTACGTGGATGTTGTCGTTAATAATTTATTTGGCTATGCGTTGGATTCTGCTAATCAGTTTGACGGGGCGGTATACAACGAAAATATAATCATGTTAAATAGTTATATATTTAACGCCATGCCAGCCGCTAGCAATTTCATTATAGATGATGCGTTGTCTTTAGTAGAATTTTCGAAGAAATTAGCAGAGTTAGATATTCGTGATTTTTGCAATATTATAAACTATTTAAGAAAGATAAAACTTTTAAAATTAAAAGATGTCAAAACTATGCTGGTGTTTTTCGCGGCTAATAAAAAACTACATCACAATTTTAAAACATGTTCCTGATGTTGAAAGCTTTGACGACACTCCGATATCAACAATTTATTTCACTAGATATGTTGACAATTATTTTCATGCTATATACTTAAATACATGGCATATGATTGCTATCAAGGTTAGTTGTGTAACACACATAATTAATAATAATTTATTCTAACGAGGGAAATATGGCTAAATCCTTAACAGAAATGACAGCAGAGATTATCCAATCTCAAATCAGCAGTAAACAGATGACTACTGATGAAATTAAAGTTGCATTAAACGAAATGTTTCAGACTCTCAAATCGCTTCAAGCTTCCGAGGTTAGTGGAACTGAGATTCAAGGGCAACCAGAAGAAGTTAATCCAGTAATCGATCCTAAGAAGTCCATTCAGAAGAATAAAGTAGTATGTCTCGAATGCGGACAAGAATTTAAAATGTTATCCCCAAAACATTTAAAATCCCACGGGCTTGACTCAAAAGAATATCGTAAAAAATATGGGTTCTCGGCAAGACAACCGCTTTGCGCTAAAGCACTGTCGGAGAAAAGGTCACAAAGCGGCAAGGAAAGAGGTTTACCGATTAACCTGCGGAAAGCTATAGATGCACGGACAAAAAAGACAAAAGTAAAATAATACAAAAACCTCTGCATGGCCGGTTGCTTTACGGAGGGCTATTTCTGCCAATACCTCTAGCCAATAACTTGAGGATACCAAGCCAAAATGAACAAGATTACCCTTAATAAGATCTTGGCCCACAAGGGCGATATTAGGTCCTCCTTCGATTTTTTAATGTCTCTGGACGATGTCTTGAAGTTTAGGCTACAACTCAACTTGAGGGTAATTTCAAGCCCCTATGAAACGTTTGGTATCGCCATAAGGTCCTACCGGCAAAAGGGGTTGCTACAGCCTGTAGAGAAAGATGGTGCCAAATTAATACTGAACGGAAAGAACCTCATACAATATTTATTGGTCAAACGTTTTCTATCGTTGGGGGCCAAGTTAAATGACCTAATAGAAGTGCTTCACACTATTGACGATAAAGAACTTCGCCGCATGATATTAGCAAAAAAATTATCGTTGAATGATCTGCCATTACCCGTAACTGAACTTACGATTAAAGCGGCATCACCAAAGAGGGCCAAAAAAAATAAAATCCCAACGCTATATTCCATTGAAATATCAAACGGAATCCATCTACTTTTAAACTCAAGCCGATATTCAGTTAAGGAAACACAGCGAATTGGGAAGGTGGTTGAAGTGGCATTAAGAGAGTCGGGTGACTTGTGCGTGAACGAATTGCCGGGATCGGGAAAGAAACGCAACAAGGTGGCAAAACAGGCCCCTGATGCAGAGCAAATAATAATCCAAAACCAGAACAACGTGGAGATGTAAAACGTGACTCTAACCAAAGCAGACGTAGTACAACACATATATGAAACTCACTCGAATTTAACAAAATCACAAGCAACCGAAGCTGTAGAAACTTTTCTATCGTTATCTAAATCCACACTGATAACTGGTAATGATTTACTATTTAGTGGCTTCGGCAAGTTCAACGTCAAGGATAAGAAACCCCGACGAGGTCGTAACCCGCAAACTGGTGATTCGTTGACCCTTGAGGCTAGAAGAGTAGTTACTTTTAAACCATCGGGCCTATTACGGACCCGAGTCAATTCAGACTGATCATTAGGGGGGAAGTTGATACTAAGGTGTACACAAAAGTTACTCGTGGAACTGAAGACTAAACCAACGGTTGGCGGTTCCAGTGAAGACCCGTTTTGGTGCTGGCATGGCAATGTATTCAATATCGATAGGCGCAAGTGCGTATTGCTGACCAACGATCTGACACGGTACGCAATACTAATACCTGCTCTGAAGAAACGAGACTTTGAATCCTTTGGTTTGGTGTTTGGACAAAGCTTGTTCAAAAATTTACTGCATGAAGGGATTCCTCAGTCGCAAATAGAAACCGTTCTTGAGTCGTTGCAAATCATCCAATATGAAAAAACAAACAATCGCAGTGTCATTGGTACCATGAACGAGCAAAGGCATCAGCTTGAGTTTTATGTTGAAGCGGAAGGGGACTTGGCCGATACCGATGTATACAAAGTGAACAGTAAATTGAATCGGGTTATTTTAAGTGCCACTGGATACCGATATCCGATTGAGTTGTTCGGAGAAACGTTAAGCAACATCAAATAACAAGTCATTGGATGGCTACGATTTGCACTGTCCGTCCAGAGCCATCGCCAGCCGTGGTCATTCATCTTGAGGGGCTTGATATTAAACCCTCTCCAGAAAAATTTAAAATTTTGCCGCATATTTCAGGCCGTACTTTTTCTATATTTTAAACACGATTCCGTTTATATAAAAAAGACCTTTTACAGAAGAGGTTATCTATCCCCCCCGCCCCCCTCGTTATCTTTGCCGCACCAGTTCCTCGTTATAATTTTTCGACTAACAGACCAAAAAAATAACCAGCACCCATTGAGAATACTTTTGGGTGAGATCGGTCGTCAACACCTTCTAGTTTCGATTCACTGTATATAGTTCTATCAACAGATGTCGTAATTTAATATTTTCCGCTTGTGCAATCACATTTATTTGTACTACTGCAAAATTTATTTTAGCTGATTTTAACGCTACTTTTCTTAACGCATGATCATGTTCCAAATACTGATTAACTGTGATTACAAATGTTTATCGTTCGCACCATAGTTTTGGTTGACAAGGTTATAGTTTTGTATTCTAAAATCAGCTATTTAGGTTAAAATAAATGGTTGACAGGTGGCAGGAAAACCCATACCATATCCCGTAACGGTAGCCATTGCATTTAGCAATTGTACTAACAAGATAAAATTTATCAAAAGGAGATTGAGTACGTCATAACAATGCAAATTATAAATGAATAGGTGAAATTATTTGCATATAAATTATCTGTTCTCTGGATGACTAATACAAGTCTTTTATTGATATAGACATACGTAGTAGTCACGAGAGCAAGGTCGGTTAATATTAAAAATTAAAAATGCGGACGGTTGAATAAAAATTCTGAATAATTAGTTGGCCTTGAAAAATACTCATGTAATTGATTTAACTTGATAAGGTCATGGAAATATATCACTATGGATTGCAGGATATTGTACTTTTACCCT
>Ga0118677_10002514_pt1 | contig 36777 bp, 34 predicted proteins | sample AliMusrvi5mmetaG_FD_86154 | JGI IMG/M metagenome (GOLD analysis project Ga0118677, IMG submission 86154)
TCCTTATTTCTTCTAAGAGGTTCGCTACCTGATTCTTACATGGACGCATCTCTATGGCAGGGTCGACAAGACCGGTTGGTCTTATTATCTGTTCAACGATCTCCCCTTTCCCTTTTTCTAATTCATAATCACCTGGTGTTGCAGAAACATAAACAACTTGATTAGTACTCTTCTCGAATTCTTCAAAACATAAAGGTCTATTATCAAGTGCCGATGGGAGTCTGAACCCATACTCCACCAGAGTGCTTTTTCTGGACTTATCCCCTTTATACATGCCAGAAAGTTGTGGGATAGTTATGTGTGATTCGTCTATAAAAACTAAAAAATCCTTTGGAAAATATTCCAAAAGAGTTGGAGGAGGTGAGCCATGGTCCCTGCCTGTCAAAAATCGTGAATAGTTCTCTATGCCCTTACAGTAACCAAGTTCTTCCATCATCTCTATGTCATAATAGGTCCTTTCCTCAAGTCTTTTTGCCTCTTCAAGTTTCATTTGAGCTTTGAGCTCAACGATCCTTTCTCTAAGTTCTACCTGAATGCTCCTGATTGCCTGCTTCGTTACTTCGCTTCGTGTGGCGTAGTGACTGGCAGGATATACGACAACCCTTTCTGTCCTAGTTATTACTTCGGATGTAAGAGGATCGAACACGGTTAACCTTTCGATGACATCACCAAAAAATTCTATTCTAAAAGCAATATTCTCTTCGTAAGCAGGGAGTATTTCTATAACGTCGCCTCTAACCCTAAAAGTTCCTCTTATAAAATCCGAATCATTCCTTTTATATTGTATCTCTCCCAATTTCTTTAAAAACTCATTACGTCTTATTTTTTCTCCTGCCTTTATATCAATGCTCATACTTGCATATTCTTCTGGAGCACCAAGACCATATATGCAAGAAACTGAGGCAACTATTATAACGTCCTTTCTGGTTAATAAAGAGCTGGTAGCGGCATGTCTGAGCTTATCTATCTCATCATTGATAGCACTGTCTTTTTCTATGTATGTATGTGTAGCAGGAATGTATGCTTCCGGCTGATAATAATCATAATAACTGACAAAGTAAGAAACTGCGTTTTTAGGGAACAACAGTTTCATTTCTTCATACAACTGCGCCGCAAGTGTCTTGTTTGGAGCGATGATAAGTGTGGGTCTATCTAACTGATTGATGATGTTAGCCATCGTGAACGTTTTGCCAGAGCCAGTCACGCCCAAAAGGACATTATGATGATCACCATTTTTAATTTTTTCTACTAATTGAGCTATAGCCTGCGGCTGATCACCACAAGGTTGATATTCGGAAACAAGTTTAAACATATCTATCTATTCTATTCTTTAAGACCTTTGGGCTCATATGCAACATTATGTCGTCCAACGGTGGACCAAATTCCTTTCCTGTTAGCATCACTCTTAGTGTTTTCCAAAGTTTCCCACCTTTTAAGACAGAAATGCTAGGTAGTTCAAGTTTGAACTCTTTCCATTTATCACCGGTAACGCTTTCTGGTACTTTTGATATTACTAATTTAACTTTATTAAAAAGATCTTTCTGCTCCTCAGAAAATCCATCAAACAAAGTTACATCAACATTGGCCTCTGTGAACATTTCCAAAGCTCTTTTGATATCAATTAGCGTTTTGGCACCGTCTTTACTTACAGTTAGTATTCCATCAAGTGCTTTCTCATCATAAAAAGACTCAATACCTTTTGGCAAAATATTTTCTTGGGCTAAAATAGTTTTTAGTTCTTCCAAACTTTTTTTTGTTATGAACATTGCATTAACCGATTCTAGTTTTGCAAGATCGTATATGCACGCAGATGGGGCTGCATTGGAATAATCAAACTTATTCACAAGCTCAGAGCGAGACTCATCCTCTGCAAGGTTTTGATATATCCCACCAAGAAAAGCCAGATGATTAAAAATAGCATCAGACAAATAACCATTAGCCCTATACTCGTGTATTGGTATTCCACCACTACGCTTACCTAATTTTGTTCTATCAGGTGCAAGGAGCATCGGTAGATGTCCATACGTTGGTATCAATGTTTGAGTCCCACTTAATTTGTGTATGACCTCAAAAAGCATTATCTGCCTGTATGTGTTACTTATATGATCCTCACCCCTGAACACATGTGTTATTTTCATATCCATATCGTCTACAACTACAGCAAAATTATAGGTTGGGGTTTTTGTTCTCTTCATTATTACAAAGTCGCCCATACCTTTTGCTGACTGTGACAACTTTTCCCCGTTCTTATTTCTTATAAGGTCTGTGAATTCTATTTTAGCGCCAAACTCTTCTATGAACTTATCTATATCAAAACGTATTGCACACTCACCATTCTTATTCTGTTCTTTTTTACATTTACCGGAATAGCGAGGAGGTTTTCCTGATTTTAGCTGAGCAGCACGTTCAGCATCAAGCTCTTCATCTGTACACCAACATTTATATGCCCAGCCTTTTTCTATAAGCAAAGAACAGAGTTCATTATATCTAGCAGAACGTTCGCTTTGTCTTATTGGACCTTCGTCCCAAGTTATACCAAGCCATTTTAAGTCGTTGATTATGTTCTCTTCATGTTCTCGACTGGAACGTTCCAAATCTGTATCTTCTATCCTAAGTACGTATGTCGCATTATATTTTTTGCAGAACAGCCAGTTAAAGACAGCTATTCTCGCATTACCAGGGTGCAATCCTCCAGTAGGAGAAGGAGCGAACCTTAACCTTGCTCCTTTTATAACATCAGTCATTAAACGACCTCTCTACTGTAACATTGGCAAGGGTGGCAATGCCTTCGCCACGCCCTGCAAATCCCATTCCTTCGTTTGTTTTTGCTTTTATATTCACTCTTTCAAAAGAAATGCCTAAAGCTGTAGCAAAATTTTTCCTGATTGCTTCAACAAAAGGAGCTACTTTGGGTTTTTCGGCTATAATTACTACATCGACATAATTTATTTTTACAGATTCTGATTTTACCAAGGCAACCACACTCTTTAACAAAACAAGACTATTGGCATCTTTCCACTTAGGTTCATTATCAGGAAAAAAACATCCTATATCGGGTTTTCCGCAAGCACCAAGCAAGGCATCTATTACTGCATGGCATAACACGTCCGCATCGGAGTGACCTGCTAGACCAAATCCAGCTTTTATTTCCAGCCCACCTAGGATCAATTTTCTTTTCTTATCTATCTTGTGACTATCGTAACCGATCCCAACAGCTATAGAGTTCATGATTTATTCGAAGCATTCATTAAAAGCTCTGCAAGTTTTATATCCATTGGATATGTGAGCTTTATATTGTTGGCCTCGCCCTCCACAGTAAAGATTTTTACACCTAAACGTTCAATAAGAAAAGCATCGTCCGTAGCTTCAATTGTATCAGAGAACTTTGAATATGCTTCATAAAGAACTTTAAAATCAAAGACCTGAGGAGTTTGAACTCTATACACATTGGACCTATCAAGCGTTGCAATGACCACACCATCGTCTATCTTTTTTAATGTATCGTTAGAAGGTATTACTGGTATAACGGCACCCTCTTTTAAAGACCTCTCATTAAGTCTCTCCATCAGGTCAGTGCTAAAAAGAGGCCTGGCTGCATCGTGTATCCAAACTTTTGAACATTTTGTATTCTTCTCTATCCATTTGAGTGCATTAAAAACAGAATCTTGTCTTCTAATACCACCATTTACGACTGCTATAACTTTTTTGTATGCTGAAGTCAGAACTTTTGTTCTTTCCGCATGTTCAGGATTAACAGCAACGACTATTGCATCTATAAATTTTGACCTTTCAAATTTTTCGAGGCTTTGTGAGATTACGGGTTTGCCATTAAGATCAAGGAACTGTTTGGGCACGTCACTCTTAAATCTACTTCCAGAGCCAGCCGATAATATTACAGCAATATTCATAATTAAAGTTCAGAAAATATCTTTAACATCTCTGCTTCTATTTTCTTTTCGTTAACACCCTTGGCAAGAGCTATTTCTTTTATCAATAGTGTTTTTGCAGTATCAAGCATTTTTCTCTCACCAAAAGAGAGCTCTTTCTCCCTTTTTAGCACAATAAGGTCCCTTAAAACCTCTGCTATCTCAAAAACAGAACCAGATTTTATCTTTTCCATATACTCACGATATCTTCTATTCCAAGTAGGACCCATTACGCTACGCTTTTTTTCTTTCAATACGTCGTAGACATCTTTAACTCTTGAAGCCTTTATCACCTGTCTTAGTCCAACATTATTTATATTTTTAACAGGAACAAGAACATTCATCCCTGTATCAAGTATGTTGATAACAAGAAATTCCATTTTCTCGTCCATTATATTTTTTGTTTCTACAGCTTCTATTCTACCAACACCATGTGCAGGGTAAACAGCATAGTCACCTATATTGAACGGTATATTGATCGGAGCTGGTGGTTTTTTAAGTTCCTTTACTTCCGGAATTGTTTTTTTTATAGCTGCTGGAAATATTCTTTTTGTTTGGACTGGTTTTTGAATAGGAGCAGCTTTTTGAACAGGCACACTTGCCTTTTTAATAGGAGCGGGCATTTTTTTGCTGACCACTTTTTTAGCCAACGCCTTAACTTTAGCAATTATCTTTATCTTTGCCTTGATCGTTGCTTTTGGTTTTGCCTTTACTTTTGCTTTAGGCTTAACGTGAACTTTAACCTTTTTAGTAGTGTGCTTCATTTACCTAAACCCTTAAATATATTGATTTATCTTAGTCGGCGCATGCTAGCATAAAACCCTTTTAAAGTCAAACTAGCCCACCCAACAACCATAATCTACAAAAAACCCAATAAAACCGCTAGCCCTGCAACCTTGATATCAAAGCATCTTGCGAGTATTTTTCCTTTAGGCGAGGAAGGCGAACCGAGGCGACTAAGGTGTAGATAAACCTACTCCGCAGGAGCCGAACGTGAAGCCTGACGATGCATAAAGGAAAAAGATGAAGCAAGATGGTGGAGGTGAGGGGAGTCGAACCCCTGACCTTCTGAGTGCAAATCAGATGCTCTGCCAAATTGAGCTACACCCCCACACTAAAAGCAGAACTAGAGTGCTTTTATACTCTATTGGTTTTTTTTTCAAGATTTTTTAATGCGATCATTAATAAAAGGATACATTTCTCTTATCTTTTTTGCCAAAGCCTTATCCAACTCAGCTTTAAACACTCCTGCCTTGTTCCCACAATCAAGTATCGTTCTCCCGAATGGATCAATTACCATGGAATCACCAGAGTAACTCACCTTTGGATCTTTACCGATCCTATTGACGCCGATTACATAACACTGGTTCTCTATTGCCCTAGCTCTTAAAAGAGTGAGCCAGTGTTCCCGCCTTGCTTCTGGCCAGTTGGCAGAAACTAAAATTACGTCGGTGTCTATAGCTTTATCCCAATATAGATAAGAGAACCTAAGATCATAGCAAACCGAAGGGACTATATTAAAATCCAAGATCTGTAATGGTCGCTGTCCTGAACCAGGCTTATAAATAGCTTGCTCTCCGGCATAGCTAAAAAGATGCATTTTTGCATATTCACCGATAATTTTCCCCGTCGGCGAAAAGGTGAACAGACAGTTCTTGCGGTCCTTAAAAGCTCCAAAGGTAACGTAGCACTCAAAGTTCTCCGCAAGCTGTTTAAAAAAAGTAATATCTCCATCTAAAACTTCCGTCTTGCTCGCATCCATGGAAAAACCTGTCAAGGTAGCTTCTGGGAACACAAGCCAATCAACTTTTGTTCCTTTAATAGGCTCAAGCAGGTTCATTATTTTAGGCTTATTCAGCGTTGGATTTTCCCAAGCTATATCATATTGCACCACAGCGACTTTCATAACACGCCTCCACGGCATTTTTTAAATAATTTGTTCATTTCATTTTAACATGGTAAATAAAAAACTGTTATGAATATAAATTACCCGGTTGGTTTGATCTCAAACAACAACGCAAAAAAGAACAGGAAAACACTGGTAAGTTCAGAGAGCCTTTATAGCATACTTGGCGGAACGTCCCGCTGTCTGCTGAGGGATACCACCAGCCTTGAGGAACTAAAGGACACGGTAGGCGAGTTCAGGGAGAAAAAAATATCTGTGATCTTCTCCAATGGAGGGGATGGTACCCATCAAAAACTGATAACGACCCTTATACATAATTATAGGGATTACAGTCCATATATAATCCCTTTAAAAAGCGGTACTATGAATATGCTTTCAAAGAACCTTGGACTGGATATTTCTCCATACAAGGCCGTACGTTGGTTCAACAGGGCTGTTGAGCAGCACAAAAAACTTAACATAACCTCCAAACACATTTTAGAGATAAGTTCAGAAGAGGACGAAAAACCAAAATATGGGTTTGTTTTTATTGCAGGATGCGGCTACAAACTTTTAAACCTTTATTATTCCTATCCTGAAGGAGGAAAAAGAAGTGCCGCAAAAGCTATTTTTTCCTCTATGGCCGCATGGCTCACCAAGGACGAGCAGGCTAGATCTATCTATACTTATACACCATCAAAAATGGTAATAGACGGAAGGGAATTCGAGTTCCCTTATCTTATAACTCTTGCCTCTTCGCTAGAGAACCTTGTCCTAGGATTTTCTCCCTTTGCTTTAAAAAAACTAAAGGACGATGATCGTTTCTTCTTTATGATAGATGGTGAATCAATGAAAAAGAACTATAACCTTGTAAAGTTCTTTAAACCAACGGATGATGAGGAGTGGAAGGCCAAAAGGCTGGTCAGCAGGGCTAACGTTCTAGCTCTGAATGTTGATGGTGGTTACAGCGTTGATGGAGAGATAATAAGACTGAAGAACCAAAAGGCAAGGGTCGAGGTCAAAAAGGGGCCCAAAATAAATTTTATCACTCCGGTACTGGAATAATGAATAACGAAAAACTAATAAAAATCCTCCCAGACGATTTTAAGAAACAGATAAAGGATCTTTCTATAATCCAAACAATAGAGGCAAGGAGCCTCTTGATCATCCACATGGCAAGGGACCAGTATATTAAGTTCAAAAAAGCTGCAGAATTGATAATAGAAAGGAACAGCGAGATAGGCTCCGTATATACAGAATTCGAAGGTAAGTATCATCATGTTGGTGGTGAGGTCAGTATAAAGGACAATGTAAATGGTTACGATTTTTTAACAACACCAATGTCACCTATTAAAGATAAAGGACAGGTAGCATTGTACAGAAAGATCCGTGACCTTTCACCTAAAGGCAAAACAAGGAACGCTATAATAATAGGCACTCACTGTGGCCTGATACCTTTGCACATTGCACATCTATATAATAGGTTATATTGCATTGATGTACAAAAATACAGCTCCGTAGAAGCTAAAGACAATCTAAGAATGAACAAAATAAATAACTGTTTGGCAATGAATGAAAGCATAGAAAAGTGGTTCAAGGATTTTGAGAATTATAAATATACGCCTCCAGGAAGAAAACACAAAATAGGATTAGTACTTGCAGATTCTTCATTATTAACTTTGGAAGATATAAAAAATATGATCAAAATAGATCCAGAGACGATCATTATGCTCTGCGAGCATAAAATAAACACAAAATTAGAGGATGAATTAAAGAACGCAGGCTTTTCAATAAAACTGGAGACCAAAGTAAATAGCTTCGAGCTTCATAAAATAAAAAAGGATGTTGCGGAATGAACCGCTTTGGTCAATATGAAAAAATAGCCATCCAGGCAGCTGAACTCGGTGGAAAAATACTGCTAAAGCATTTCAAAAAGGTATCGACATACGACGTAAAAAAAGGAGCTGGGTTTGTAACAGAAGCAGATAGAGAGTCAGAACAGGTAGTAGGAGACTTTTTAAGAAAAACGACTCCAAAATTTGGCATATTGGGAGAAGAAAAAGGGAATATCTATTCTGGAAAAGATAAATGGATAATAGATCCTTTAGACGGTACGGCCAATTTTTTTCATCATATTCCTCACTTCAACATAGCAATAGCATTAGAACTTGAAGGTGAAATTGTCGCAGGAGCTGTGTATAATCCCATTAACAAAGAATTCTTTTATGGTTCAAAAGGTGGTGGAGCTTTTAGGAATAAAGAAAGATTATATGTATCTAAAACAAAAAAATTATCTAGATCAATGCTAGGAACCGGTTTTGCATATATGAGGCAGGAAAAACTAAAAGAAGCTCTAGATATTTTTTATCGTTTTTCTGTAAAAAGCCACGGGATAAGACGTTTTGGTGCAGCAGCACTGAATATTTGTTATGTTGCTGCGGGAATATATGATGGCGATTATGAAAAAACTTTGAGCCCATGGGATGTGGCGGCAGGCTCGTTGTTTGTGTTAGAAGCCGGTGGAAAGTTATCTAATTATAGTGGTAAAGGATTTTCTATCTACGATAAAGAAATCGTTGCCTCTAACGGATTAATCCATAAAGAAATGATCAAAACTATTTCTCTGGGGTAGCAGTAGGGTCGAACTTGCTCTTTGGGAAAGGAATATTATTCCTTTCTATTTCTTCATAAAAAGTAGGCACATAACCGGTTGGTTGCATTTCTCCAATTATAGTCCCTTCCGCTGTTCTGCCTTTCTGCACGAACCTGAAAATATCTTTGGTCATGTACCTGCCGTGGTCGTCAACACCAAGTACTTCACTGATTTCCATGATCTTCCTGCTACCATCGTAAAGTCTGGCAGTTGCAATAACTATATTTATTGCAGAACCAACTTGTGCCTTTATGGCCGCTGCAGGAACTTCCGTTTCTGTCATCATAGCAAGAGTTTCAAGTCTAATTAGTGTCTCCATTGGAGTATTCGCATGCACGGTTCCCATACTTCCTGCGTGACCTGTGTTCATCGCAGAAATCAGGTCCAGTGCTTCTGGTCCTCTTACTTCTCCAACGATTATCCTATCAGGTCTTAATCTAAGAGCGGATTTTAAAAGATCCCTGATAGATAAAGATCCTTTGCCATATTCATTTGCTGCCTGAGTTTCAAAACTCACGACATGCGGATTTGTTATTTGAAGTTCTGAGGAATCCTCTATTACTAAGACTCGCTGAGATTTAGGTATTCTGGAGGCAACACACGATAACAGGGTTGTTTTACCAGAACCGGTACCTCCAGAAACGATCATGTTCTTTGCCAGAAATACACATACATCTATGAACCTTGCACCATCTATGGATACAGAGCCAAAGTTAATAAGGTCCTTTAATGTAAGCGTAACTTTAAAGAATTTTCTTATCGCAACGGTAGTACCATTCCTTGCCGCAGGAGGAAGCACTACGTGAACTCTGGACCCGTCCGGAAGTCTTGCATCAAGAGTAGGGTTCTCGTCATCCAGAGGCCTGCCGACGAACTGCGCAATATTCCTTGCTGCAGCCTGTAACGAGCCTTCGTCTTCGAATTTCGCTTCCGTCTTTACAAGCTTTCCTTTGCGTTCTATAAAAATATTCTTATAACCATTTATTAATATTTCAGTTACGGTTGGATCATCCAAAAATTCTCTAACAGGAGAAAGAAAATTGGCAATAGTTGCCTCAAAGACCCTTTTGCTGCTAAGAGCATTTCCACCAATCGCCATAACTTCAGCTCCCTAGTTCTTTAATCCCTTCGACCTGAACGTATCAACTATTTCTTCTATATCAACGCTACTAACATCATCCCCTGCATCCTGCCTTTGGGACAAGTAATCAACGGAAAAATCGCAAAAATCCTCTATTTCTTCATAAGGTATACCAAATTTTACAGCTTCCTGTGTAAACACCCTCAATAAAAGAATATGGCTTACCAAAGAAGGAAGTTCATTAAGTTCGAGGTCTTCATCTTCCTGATCAAGGTAATTATATGCTCTAAGTACATCATTCACTTCTTTAAGGACATTTTCGACATCAGACATCTGGATTCCCTCCGTTAGTTAACAATTATAACTCAGTATCACCTATTTATGTATAAAAAGTCTTGCAACTGATCTGTCGTCAAAATCATGCTTTACGCCATTCACAAGTTGGTAGGTCTCGTGCCCCTTACCAGCTATAAGAAGAACGTCTTTATCTTTATCCATCATCTTAACAGCCTTTTTTATGGCCTCATGCCTATCAGGAATAACTTCATAGATATTAGGTCTCATTCCAGCAAGAATACTCTCAATTATCTTCAGCGGGTCTTCGTGCCTTGGATTATCAGAAGTAACAATGGCGTAATCACTAAGGTCGGAAACTACCTTGCCCATTTTTGGACGTTTGCCCTTGTCCCTGTCGCCACCACAACCAAACACTGTTATTATCCTTTTATCCGGAAAAATATTCCTAAGTGCAGAAAGAACGTTCATTAACGCATCATCAGTATGAGCATAATCGACAAAAATGTTATAGCCCTTTTCCACTCTTTCGAGTCTGCCAGGAATAATTATCTCTCCAGCCAGCGCCTCTTTTATTACTTCATATTTGATACCGTAGAATTTTAAAGCCAGTACTATTGCAGAAAGAGCGTTGTAGATATTATGTTTACCTACTAAAGAAAGCTCAAATTTATATCTCTTGTCGCCATCAACTACTGTGAACTTTGACCCGTGATCAGTATATTCATGCTCATCAACATATACGTCAGCCTGATTAGAAAAACCATAGGTGAACAATTTCACTCCGCTAACAAGTTTAACGAATTCCACTAGCTGGGCACCGTATGGGCAATCAATGTTTATTACTGCAGTCTTGTTCTTTTTAATACTTTTATTCAAGATCTCCGTGAATAATCTTTTTTTAGTAGAAAAATAATCTTCCATGTCCTTATGGAATTCCATATGGTCCCTGGTAAGATGTGTAAAGATAGCAGCATCGAAATCTATGTCACTTACCCTGCCTAACGCTATGCCATGAGAAGAAACTTCCATAGCAACATGGCTTACCTTGCTTTCAAGCATGTCTTTAAGTGTTCTCTGGATATACAGGGATTTTGGTGTTGTATATTCTATTTCTTTGATAGTTTTTCCTGCATATCTATAAAGTATGGTACCTATTACACCAGGGCTATAACCTGCTGCCTTCAAGATCGCTTCCAGCAAGAACACCGTCGAAGTCTTCCCATTAGTGCCAGTTATGCCAACAACGTTCATACTTCTTGATGGGTAATTATAAAAATAAGCAGAGGCCTTTGAAACTGAGTCCATGATATCCTTTACTACCACGATCGGTACGTTAGCTTTTAATACCCTGTCAAAACTTTCTTTATATACTGCGTTTGCACCACTTTTTTCAGCCTCGTAATATTCTTCCGAAACTACCACACAGACAGCACCCTTATCCAGAGCCTCACTTATAAAAAGGTTCCCATCGTCCTGTTCTCCCTTTACAGCAAAGAACAACATTCCCTTTTTTATAAGTCTGGAATCATATTCAACATCGATTATATCCAGATCGGAAATATTAGATGACCAAACCACATCAAGTTTGTTCAATATCTCTTTTAGTTTCATAGTTTGTCCCTCTTTCCTTTAATACTAACTGATAACAGTCCCTATCTTAAATGTTTCAGGATTTGCAATGGAGATCACCAGATTATTCATTTTTGCTATCTCTATTGAATCCTTGCAAACCACTTTGCAACCTTTATCAACTATCTCATAAAGTTCCTTATACGTAAGCCTATCAAATTTTTTCACGTCTTCATTGACCTTTGGATCATCATAAAAAACAGCTCCCACATCCTTAAAAAGTACACACTGTTCCGCTTTCAGTTCGGATGCAACAACCACTGCCGTTATATCTGAGCCGCCTCTACCAAGGGTAGTTACTTCACCGTCCTTGTTCATCCCCTGATATCCTGGGATCACAGGGACATAACCATTATCGAGCAGCTTTTTTATATTGGAAACATCAACTTCTTTGACCTTGGCATTAAAATGTTCCGAATCAGTTTTTATCCCAAGGTTAGCAAAATTCATGGATTTTGCTTTTATGCTCATGCCCATCAACACCATTGTTAGTAGCGCTGCTGATCTCACCTCGCCGGTAAAGAGCAGGTGATCCAGTTCTCTCTTGTATCCACAACCATCAAGATTTGCAGCAAGCTCTATAAGTCTATCGGTTTCATCACCCATCGCAGAAACAACAACTACAACTTGTTTACCCTCATTAAGACAGTCCTGCACTCTAAGGCCGGCAAGTTTTAGTTTATCTACATCAGCTATTGTTTTACCACCAAATTTAAGAACTATTATTCCCATTACCTAATTCACCTTATCTAATCTTTTAAGTCCTGCTTGGATCTTTTCTATGGAGGAGGTAGTAGACACCCTAAAATACCCTTCTCCATGTTCTCCAAAACCGACGCCAGGCATTAACAATAATTTTTTATCTTCCCATAATTTCTTTATATATTGTTCAGAGGAGGAAAACCCCTTTGGTAACTTTATCCAAATAAAAAAACCAGCAGTAGGCTCGTAGCAGTCATAACCAAGTGCTTTTAGTATTTCAAGACTTTTGGTCATTTTGTTTGCATATTTTTTTGCGACTTCCTCTATGTAGGAGGTCATTTTTAAAGCCAACGCTGCCGAATATTGAATAGGAACAAATTGTCCAACATCCCAGGCAGACTTTACTTTTCTAACCTGTGCGATAACATCCTTGTTACCAACCATATATGCCATTCTCCAACCAACCATATCAAAGGTCTTGGACAAGGAACCTATTTCTACGCAGGAATTCTTAGCTCCCTTTACCTGCAAAAGGGTTGGATGTTTGACAAAAGATATCTCCCTATAAACAGCATCATAACAGCCAACAACATTATTACTTTCAGAAAAATCAGCAAGCCTCTTAAAATCATCCAGCGTGCAAGAGGCACCGGTCGGGTTATGAGGATAATTTATGTACATTAGTTTTGCTTTTCCTTTCTTTAGAGTAGCCTCCAGATCAGCATTGGTCGGTACATATTTTGTTTCTGCTCTCAAGGGTAACATAACAGGTTCTGCACCCGCTAAAAGGGCACAATTAACATACGCTGGAAAAGACGGGTCTGGTACTATAATGGATTCACCTGGGTTGACACAGGCTTGTGCTATCGCTGCAAGACCGTCTTTGCCCCCCATAAGTATTTGAACTTCTGTTTCAGGATCAAGATCTACGTCGTAAACATCTTTGTAAAAATAGGCAACTTCATCCCTTAGTTCCTGTAAACCTTTCTCAACCGTATAGATATGATTTTCTGGATACTTCAATCTAAGGTTCAACTCATATAGAACCTCTCTTGGAGGAAGTCCCAAAGGTAAACCTCTGCTAAGATCTATTAACTCAGGATCACCTGTCCTTAAGGCATCAAGACGTCTGAAGATCAATTCCTTTATGGAATTCACCCTATTGCTGAACTCAAGCTTCACTTTACACTCCCAAAAATAAACTGTATTTTAAAAACCATGAAGTCGACCCAGCCCAATATACTAGGAAAAGAGTTCGATTGCATTAATAAAATCATCAAAAGGCTACCCACACTTAGTATCGGTGATGACTGCGCTGTACTTGAGTTTGGTGGTAAAAAACTGCTTGTTTCTGTGGACACATTCTCCGATAAGGTCCACTTTGACACAAAGTACTTCAGCCTCAAAGAAATAGGCCAAAAATGCTGCGAGGCCTCAATTTCTGACGTCGCTGCTATGGGTGGCAAACCACTCTATATAGCGATATCGCTGGCTGTACCAAACTATAAACTTATTCACGATATCGTAAACGGAATAAAAAGTTCAGTTCAAAGACACAAAATATTTGTAATAGGAGGAGACACAACTTACTCAAAAGTCCTTTCTATAAGCATTACTGTTTTGGGAACAACTATCAAACCTATCTATAGATATGGTGCAAGGCCAGGGGATGCTGTTTACACAACAGGATACACTGGGCTCAGTGCAGCAGGACTTTATGTATTGAAGAAAAAAATAAAAGGGTCCAAAAAATTAGAACAGAAACACAAGCATCCAATAGCACAAATAGAAAAAGGTTTAGTTGCGGCAAAATACGCAACCTCAATGATAGATATCAGCGATGGACTAGCAAGCGAACTATATCATCTGGCCTTCCAAGGCAAAGTTGACATAGAGGTATCCCACATCCCTCTAAGCACAGAACTTAAAAGTTTTTGTAAAAAACAAAAACTCGTCCCGCAAAACTTAGCTCTATACGGCGGAGAAGACTATGAACTTCTACTGACAGGACCAGAAGAGGAACTTTCTAAAATAAAAGGTCTTATAAAGATAGGACAGGTCATTAATAAAAGTAACAACTCAGAAGTGCTTATAAAACAAGGAACAAAGAGCCTGCTACTTGACCCGTCAAAAGGCTTTAAGCATTTTTAGTAGGGGTCCTCGAAACAAGAACTACCGGCACTCCAATGTTCTGCGCCATTTCATTGAAATGTTCCAGTACATCCTGAAAACCATTATCACTGGATTTGGCAACATTAAAACTTAGAGACTGCAGATCATCTATAACAACCACATCAATTAAGTTCTTTTCTTTGAGTTCGTGTACATTTATCCAAAAATTACTGGAGATAGTACCTTCTGCGACGTGGAAATTAGAATTATATATTATCGAACACGCTTTTTCGAAAGCAGCTTGCGCTTCTCCAACAAAAGCACCTTTTTTTATCATGTTCTCATTAACGCCGCTAAGCGCCATTACCATTTTTGCCAGTATTTCTTCTCTGGGAAAATTAAAACTAATATACAGAATTCCTTTCGCTTGCCCTATTATATCTAGAGCGAGTAAAAGAACTGGGTCCTTTAACTCTATATCTCCCTTTGGAGCATCTATAAGCGTTAAAGGGGACTTAACTACTGAACTAGCTACGCCGCTAGACAGTAAGCCGAATCCGAGTGTCCTTACCTTCGAAAAAAGCTTTTTAGTTTTGAAATTATTTAGATCAAGAACTCCACTCTCCGTCTTTGTTTCGACAGAGTGCTCCACACGAGTGACTGCCATTAATTCCCCCCAAGATGCTTCCCGATCCCTTTATCCGATTTCCCTTAAATGAAATTATATACTTTAGAACATCTTTGTGAAGAAATTTTAATTTTCTCTTTGCGCAAAGTTATATCAAGACTTCCGCATCTACCGGTCATGAATACAGGAAACTCGTACTCACTAGGGCTAACACCACTTTTTAGTAAGGTTTCATTTCTGGTACAAAAAGCCAATAAAGGCCTTGAATGGTCAAAAAGCCCCTGCGGATATTCCCTTGAACTGCAGTGGTGGGGAAGTTGGATAAGGGTATTGGTAAGATCTGAATAGCCTTTTTTATTAAAAATACTTTCAAGTTTTTTTGCAGGAGTATCAGAAGAAAAAAGAATATCGTGTCCAACGGTCCTAAGTAAAAACATCAAAGCAGCATCATTACTACATTTTTTTCTTTCCGTACAGGAGGGTGACATAAAGCTAATTTTACTCTGACTATCTAATACTAACTCGCTGTTATCACACACCTCATAAATATGCTGCGTAAGAGGTAACTTTTTTTTATTTAAATACATACATGGCGAGACCAATATCTTCTTTATATTAAGTCCGGACTCCTTAAGAACATACTCTAAACCTCCAACATGATCAAGATCGGTATGAGAAAGGATAAGATAGTCTACTGTTGATATTTTTAGACGCTGAATGTCCATAATGGCTTTTTTAACACTATAGTCGCCATAGCCTGTATCAAAAAGTATATTATTCTTTCCAGTCCTTATAAAGATAAGATCACCACTGCCATTGTAACCCCTTGGTTTAGAAATATTAAAAACAGTAACGCTGTATTCCAGTATGCCATATTTAAAATAAAAATATGTTCCATAAAATATGGCCATTACTGATAAGACAATATAAATGAATACAGCTATCTTTTTAGTCCATTTACCTCTATAAAATAGAATAATCATCGATGTAAAAAGTAAAACATACAATATAAAAACTTCTATCATCGTTAAGGGTAAGGTCCTTAATCTTAGCCAGCCGACAGAAATATCACACAAATTTAACAGTCTTATTATGAAAGTCGTAATGGTATCCATCAATACAGTAACCCGGTGGTAACCCATAACTAACAAACCGAAAAACAAAAGTTGTAACGGAAAATACAAAAACACAAAAAGCGGTATCATTACAAAATTGGAGATTATAGAGCTAACATCCAAGTCACCTGAGGCATATAAATTGAGCGGCAAGATAAATAAAAAAATTACCATACACAAGTTAATACTTTTTTTAGAAGGCGATAAAAATACTCCAAGCACACACATAAAAGAATAATAAAAAGAAAGAGAATAAATAGAGTTCGGTGCTACCACCAGAATAATGCTGGCTGACAACGCCAAAACCACGATCTTATCCCTTAAAATAACAAAAATAAAAGAAGCCATTGATAGCAGGATCATCAAAATAGCCCTAGCTCTTGGGAGTTCGATACCGATAAAAAGAACATAAGAAAATGTAAGCACTACGCTTAGCACCAAGGATACTTTACAAAAAGGTATATATGTTCGTTTTTTGCTCCATGAGCAGCAATAAAAAATTAAATTAAATAAAAAATATAAAAGAACGGATACCCCTCCAAGATGCAGGCCTGCAATGCTCAAAAGATGTCCCGTGCCTGTTCTATAAAAAAGAGCCAACGCCTCTTTCTCCTCCGGATCCATTTTTTTTAGTTTGCATCCCAAAAATAATCTGGAATATATAGAAGGGTACTTTACAGTAGAGGCATCCTCACTGTTAAAAACCTCTTTGGAGCAAAAATTAACGCCAGGCTTTGCCTCTTTTTGTGGATCACCAAAATACAAGGCATAACCAATGCAAAGGATCAAGAAGATGAAAAAATGAAAGGGTTTCATTGAACAATGTAAAATGCAAAAAGAAGTCCCTGTCCTTAAGCCATAGGCATGGCAACACCAGTACAGTTATTTTATGGGACTATCCTATAAAGAACGGTATATTAATATTTGCGTATCCCCTGCCTTTACCTCCAGCTCGCGTTCAACAGATCTGAACCTATCAAAGGAAAAAACAAGTTTGTGCAAACCTACCGGTAAATACAATCTCGCTGACTGAAAACTCCTTGGTAAAGTAGACCAGCTCCTTAGATCTGGAGTTGCAGTAGCATGCACTAAAAACCCGGCAAGTACTCCCAGAGCATCGCTTTTTGTGGCCCTTGCTACGCCGTAGCCTATTGCTACCTGTGTACCAATGCCCAGTATCCTTTTTGCAACTATCCTACCAACTCTTTCGCTAAGATTTTTTCTGGCAATGTACTCAAGATCCAATACTTCGGATGTTTTTGCTAGATCGGCGCCACTTATATCCGTAACAGTTAAAAATGACTTTATAAAAGTCCTTGTGTAGAACTCCGGTAGCATCTCGTTGCCACGGCTTTGTCGTTTTATTGGTATTTCTCCATCAAAATAGATAATGACCGTAGCGCCATATTTTTTATTATTTATAGTTTTAAAGTAGTCCTTAAGACCAAGGTCAGGATGCTGTGCATTAAGTTCATTGGCATCCTGCATACGACCAGATAGCCTAGCTGTTCTATATGCATCATATATCGCTTGAGCAAAACCTGGTGTAAGCTCTAGTACTTTACTATAATCCACGAAGGCGTCGTCGAATTTTTTCTGCTTTTCGTAGATCGTTGCAGAAATATACCAGGCGATAGGGACCTCTTCAAAGGAATTCATGCCTTTTGTCTTTAACTTATAAATGAGGTTGTTTATCCTTCTGCATTCAACAAGAGCTCCCTCGTAGTCACCTATCATATAATAAGAAAGTGCGAGATAGGTATTTAACATTATCTGTTCATAATCAAGCGGAATATATTTCTTAAAATTATCCGTAGTAACAACAGAAATGACCTCTTCATTTATACTGGTATAGTCCTTGATATCGGTAAGGCGTTCAGCCTTAGTAAAAACCTCTATTGCCTCTTTATAATCCTGAGCCTCAAAAAGTGCGGAACCTCTATCAAGGAGGAATAATATCTGGTCCTTACCCTCCTGTTCTGATCTCTCCTTGATCATGTCTGCAGCCTCTTTGAACTGCCCACGATTGAACTTGGAGAAAAAGTCACCCTGCTCCGTCATATACCCAGAACAGGATGACAGTAATAATATAACAAAAATATAGACGGTAAAATACGTCGTTCTTTTACATTGCATAAGAGCGTTTTTTGAACAGCTTCTTTATTTCCTTTTCATCGGTCCAGGCGATTATTCCAGTTTTTATATCTGTAACTTTGAGTGTCAGCTTATAATAGACTACTTTTCTTGCCCCAAGTTCCTGGACATTGGACGAAAAATCGCCACTTATCATATAATCGGAACCGATTTGATGTCCTCTTTCCTTTGCCGTTTCTTTACTAACATTACCACTTTTGTTCTGATATTCGTATTCCTCAGAAAGAGTATCTCTTTCGCCTTTATCGTGGAACTGAACTTTCCCACTCTTTATTAAAGCGGTCCTTATCTTATCCGTAAGCGATTGCATATCTATATGCTCGCTCGTCGAGTTGACAACCCTTTCTACCTGAAACACAGGAACTTTTTTTGCGCCTGTTATTATTGGATGTTTCATTAAGGAATCAACAAGTGAATCTGCCATTATCTTCATATCGGATTCATTGTATCTGTCGTCCAATAAGATAACCCTGTCAGGATCAGTGTACTCTCCCTTAGTGAACGCTCTGTCACTGGAACAAGAGCTAAGCAGCAAAACTGGAACGATAAGTGTTAAGATCTTTTTATACATATTATTCCCCTCCATTACTTTTTGTTTAGCAAAACCAGCTAGAGTGTATTACAATTCATACACATGTCAAAGTTCGTATTAAGCTATTGTGTCTTTGCTTTCTGTATGGCCTTATTGGCTGCCCAGCCAGAAAAGGCCGTAACTCCAAGGGCTTTTTCGCCCAAAGTTCAGTCAGCGGCTTCCAAGGACTTCTATAGTGGAATAGATTATTTTTTGAGCAACAAGTTCGAAAAGGCATATACCAATTTTGTTAAGGTCTCCAAAACTTCAGGTATATCATCAGAGGAAAAAGATATTGCTACATACAATGCTGCGCTTAGCCTTGAAAGAGTAAAAAAATATTCAAAGGCACTGGACCTTTACCGCACTACCCAGAGCAACGATAAAGACAAATATTACAGGATCAGTGCTTGCTGTCATGAACTAAAAAAATGGGATTGCGTACTTGCCGGATTAAAAAATTGGAAAGACAAGAGTGGGTCACTATCGCTGGTAGAGGAATTTGAATTCAGAGTAAGAACAGGTAGCGCATATGTTTCTCTCTACTCCTATAAGGATGGGGTTCCTTACCTTGAGACAGCAGCAAAAGCCTTTATAGAAAAACAGGAACTTTTATTAAAGGATGCTCAAAACAAAGAATATACTAAAGAAAAAATAACCGCCTTGGGGTTTTGGGCTCTGGATGACCTTGCCACAGCATACAAAACAATGGGGCAAAACATCAAATTGCCTGACAACGACGATGAAGCTGACTTGTCTTTTTTGAGCACCTTAAAGAACCAAGTTAATTTAAAAGCATATTATTATCTAAAAGCACAGGACGTTTACTTGCAAATGGTGGAGCTAGGCGACGTAAAAACTGCCTCAAAAGGTCTTTTCATGATAGGGCAACTGTATCAGGATGCATATAATACTTTTTTGGGTACCAAAATACCGCAACAGATCAAAGATAAAAAGTTAGAACAGGAATATTCAAAGGAACTAAAAACGTCGCTGCAACCACTATTGGAAAAGGCAAAAGCAGCCTACAACAAAAATATGGACCTTGCGCTCAAGTATAAGGTAAGTAATGAGTGGATACAAAAGAGCAGCTCCGCTCTTATAAAAATAAAAGGCTAAAGAAAGTAAAAAATACTGTGCGTCTTAAAGTTTTTTTATTGCATCTACAACACTGTTGGCCATGCTTGGCTCTGTAAATCTTACAGCAGTCCCATAAACGCCGTTCTCGTCCAATCTTGTTTGATATACTTCTCCCTGAATGCTGTGACCAGCAAGTTCGGGTAGTAAAAAAGTAAAACTAGAGGTACTTTCTTCCTTAGAACTTATTTTCTTAAGCAAATACATTCCGCTCAAACTAATATCCTTAACGTGATAATAGTTTATTATCTCACCAGTATCTTCTCTAACAAGAACGCTCTGCGTGGGAATTATTCTTTCGTGTCTTCGTTTTTCGCTCATAAGAGATACTCCTATTTTTTATAACGCTTCCAGTAAGATAATATTGCAATAGTTATGCCACATTGCTAAACACATTAACTTATTGATTTTATTGCGTGTCAAGCACAAGCCCATAAAAGGCAAAACTGTATAAACTTTTGTTGTTTTTGGGCAACAAATCAAATCTAGACCAAATAATACACAAATATCAAATAGTTAGATGGGTGTATAAAATCTGTTCGCATTTGTAAAAAATATATGTTACTTAAGACACTTGTGCAAACCATGTACTCAATGCCAAAAACCCCACAAACAATAAAAGTTCTTATCTATATAAATGTAATTTTTTACATAATATCTCTGATATTTTTGGCAGTTGGCATTAACTTATCGACGTTGTTAGGAATAGTACCAGCCCTGGTACTTAAAAAGTATTACGTCTGGCAATTCTTCACATATATGTTCATGCACGGCAGTATTTTTCATCTTTTATTCAATATGATGTTGCTATGGATGCTAGGAACAGAATTGTACCTTATATGGGGGAACAGGTTCTTTCTTAAGTACTACTTCATCTGTGGAATAGGCGCTGGCCTAGCTGTAGTCTTTTTATCTTTTTTAAATCCTGCTTCCTTTATTGTACCTACAATAGGATCAAGTGGAGCAGTATTTGGGTTATTGTTAGCATATGGGGTTATATTCAAGAACAAGATCTTGTATGTTTTTGGTTTGGTCCCCGTAAAAGCAAATAAGTTGGTCCTTATTATGGGAGCAATAGAACTAGTTTCCTTGTTTTCCCAAGGAGACTCATCAATAAGTCACTTGGCTCATCTTGGTGGGCTTTTAACCGGCTTCATTTATTTAAGGTTTAAAACCTGGAAAAGGAAGGTCTCTGCCAAAAGGTTTAAGGTAGTGGTAAACAATGACACTAATAAGACATGGAATTGACAATTGTTCATTATATATACAGGTAAATGCCCCAGTACAATAGCTTAACTAGTTAATATAATAAGACTTTATGTTATGGTACGGAACTTGCTTCTATATTCATAGGATTTATGTCCAAAGTATGTTCTCAAGAGGGTAGTTATGAAAAAATTAGTTCTACTTTTTGCCGTCTCGATGTTGGTATCCGCCTGTGGCGTCCAAAGACCATTTGCTCCGACCATATCATTGACCACGGGTACCGACGCTGCACTTCCCTTCTCTAATCAGAATGGCCTTGGCGTGCAAACCTACTCATTATATACAGTAAGATTGGATTGGAATATAACTGACACAGGTGCTCAGGGAGTTAAGATACTGGCTGCACAAGGTACTGATTACTATTGCGACGCTCCAATAGCAGCTGTTAGTTTTTACGTAACTAACACTTCAACTATAACGAATAGCGCCATGGATAATTTGGGCTATATGTTCCAGAACAACCTAAGTGCATTCGTGCCAGGCAACAGATATGCCTTTTGCATTTGTGCAATCCTTTACGACAGTGTAAGTCAGCCAAGCTTACCAGTATTCGTGGACCTTTTGAGTCCTACTGGCGGGCTAATATAACTGATCTACTTTTAGGATAGAGCAATCTTCAGCCTAGGTATTAAACGTTCTCAGAAGCTTTACGCCTACCTTTCTTTATTATTTTCCCATATTCAAGACTAGCGGCTTCCACTGCTTTTTTCCAGGATCCAAAGCAACGTCTTGCAGCAGCGTATATAGGTTCACTTGCGCTTATATTCCTTAACTTCCCTGTCCCAAAAAGTTCTTTTATCTCATAAATGACTTTAGCTTCATCCCAATGTCCACTCTTCTTTAGACCCTCTTTTAGCCTAAAATAGTAAACAGCGTTGGAATTCTCACCAAGTTTGTCCGCTATTTCCTTGTCACTCATCTTTTTGAAGCTCTTCAATATATAGTCTTTTTCCTCTTCAGAAAAACGATCAAGGTTAAGCTTTAGTCCCCAACGATGCCTATAGGTATTGATGCTGTTCTTGCTTCTACCAAGTATTTTTGCAATGTCATCAGTGGACAGGTTCTGATAATTCTTCTTCAGGAACTCAATGTCCGCATCTGACCACTTTTTGTTACTTACTTTTTTTATCTGATAATAATCATATCCACAGGCTCTAACAGCAGCCTTCCATGAGCCAAAGTGGGTAACTGCAGCGTTATATAAGGAAGAATTGTTCTTGTGGTTCCAAGACGCACTTTTATTCTCCAGCTTTTTTATTTCTTCCATAACTCTTTTTGGAGACCATTTCTTCCTAAGTTTTCCCATGCTCAGCACCTCGTTAGTTAAATTTGAATCTCAATAGTGTTAATTATATTACCAAACTATACAAAAAGTCAATTATTTTCCAGAAAAGTCAACGTTAATCAAAGCTCTATCTTTATGCCCAATTCCTCAAGCTGATCCTTGCTTGCTTGGCTTGGGGATTCGGACATAAGGTCCATAGCTTTTTGAGTTTTTGGAAAAGCAATAACATCCCTTATAGAAGGTGCGCCGGTCAGTATCATCAATATCCTGTCTAGGCCGAACGCTATACCACCGTGCGGAGGAGTTCCATAACTTAATGCTTCAAGAAAAAAACCGAATTTAGTTTTTGCTTCTTCATCGCTCATAGAAAGGGCTTTGAACATAGCCGATTGAACATCGTTCCTAAATATTCTTTGGCTTCCACCACCTAGTTCCATTCCATTACAAACAAGGTCATAGGCCTTTGCCTTTGCGTTCATAAGTGTTTGCTTATCGCCACGCAAGAATCCATCGATATCCTCATCGGTAGGAGAGGTGAATGGATGGTGCATCGCATAGAAACGATTCTCTTCTTCGACGAACATTAATAAAGGAAAATTAACTACCCAGGTGAACTTATATTCGTTCGGTTTTACAAGACCTAGTTTTTCACCTGCTTTTAATCTAATATCGGACATACCAGCATTAACAAGCCCTGACTTTCCACCAAGCATGAACACAAGGTCCCCTGCTTTTATCTTTAGTTCAGAAATGATCGCCTCTTTTTCATGCTGAGGTAGCATTTTGGCTATGCTTCCTTGCCAAGTTCCATCAGCCTGCATCCTTAACCAGGCCACACCAGGAAAACCAAAAGGTTTTACAACGTCAGAAAAGGAGTCTATATCTTTTCGAGAAAAACTTTCTGCACTCTCAACAACAATAGCTTTTACTATTCCACCAGCATTAACTGAGTCTTTGAATATCTTAAACTCTGAGTTAGCAAAAAGTTTGGATATGTTCTTTAGTTTAAGATCGAACCTTAGGTCCGGCTTATCACAACCATAATGCTCCATTGCATCGTCGTAACTCATTACTGGGAACGGAAGGTCAAGTTTAACGCCAAGTATCTTGTCCCATATAAGAACCATCAGCCCTTCCATATCTGCACAAAGGTCCTCTACTGGCATGAAGGATGTTTCTATATCTATTTGAGTGAATTCCGGCTGTCTTTCCGCTCTAAGGTCTTCATCTCTAAAACATTTAGCTAATTGAAAATATTTGTCAAAACCACTTATCATTAAGAGTTGTTTCATCGTTTGTGGAGACTGAGGTAAAGCATAGAAGGTTCCCTTCTGGACCCTGCTAGGAACTAAAAAATCCCTTGCCCCTTCTGGAGTTGTTTTCATCAATATGGGCGTTTCTATTTCCAAATAATCCCTTTCGCTTAAATAATTCCTTACCAAGTGAGACACCTTGTGTCTAACAATGAAGTTCTTTTGCATATCTGGTCGTCTAAGGTCCAAATATCTATATTTTAATCTGAGTTGTTCTCCGGCTTCCGCACGTTCATCGAACTGTATTGGTAGTGGATTGGACTTACTAAGTATTTCTGCTTCCTGGCAGACAACCTCTATCTCACCTGTAGACATGTTGGAGTTCCTTAATCCTTCTGGTCTAACAGAGACCTCTCCCGCAACGGCTATTACATATTCATTCCTTAACTTCTCTGCAACTTCATGAGCAGTTGAACCAGGATGAAAAGTAAGTTGTGTGATCCCATATCTGTCACGGATATCTATAAAAATAAGTCCACCGTGATTCCTAAAAGAGTTGACCCATCCCATCAACTTTACTTTTTTGCCTACATCACTACCTCTAAGTTGACCGCAGGTGTGAGTTCTTTTATTTATCGATCTTTTCAAACAGCCTCCTAGCTACTTCCGTTGCATCTGCATTTACTTTATCCTCTGTTTTATTCCGAAGATCTTTTATTATGATCATTTTATTCTTTAGTTCTGTTTCTCCAGCAATAAGAGCAAAACTTGCCCCTGCTTTATCAGCTCGAGATAAATGTTTTTTAACATCCCTTACTTTTAGATCGTCCTCAATGAATTTAATAGACTTGCCAACACAAAGTTTTTTTACTTCTAGTACTAAAGGCAAATAAGCCTTCATTGTATTGTCGTCCAATATCGCCATATATACGTCAGTGTACAAACTCTTATCTGACATTTCCATCATCATTATCGTCCTTTCTACTCCACCAGCGTAACCTACAGAAGGAACTGTTTTAGAACCAAGCTGTGCAGAAAGACCATCGTAACGTCCACCGCCACCAAGAGCATTTTGCCTGCCACCTATCTTTTCTGTAACGAATTCAAAAACGGTCCTTGAATAATAATCAAGACCGCGTACTAAATTATTATTAACAACATATTTAACACCAAGGCTATTTAACGTCGACATAACTGACTCGTTATGTGTCACACATGTTGGACATAAAAAGTCCTTCATTATAGGTGCGCCGTGGATCAGCTTGGAACAGGCTTCGTTCTTGCAATCAAGTATCCTTAAAGGATTTGCATCTATTCTGCGTTTGCAATCTTCACATAGACCAGTGCTGCACGCTTTTAAGAACTGAACAAGAGCCTCTTTGTATGCTGGTCTGCATGCATCACAACCTATTGAGTTCAAGTGTACCTGAATATCAGAAATACCTATGGCCCTGTAAAAGTGATCAAGCATAAAAATAAGTTCAGCATCAACATAAGGAGAATCAGCACCGATAGCCTCTAGCCCGAATTGATAGAACTGCCTGTATCTTCCCTTCTGAGGACGTTCATACCTGAACATTGGTCCCCAATACCAAGTCTTAAAGAGTTTTCCATATAGATCACCACTGGCAAGATATGCCCTCATTATGGATGCTGTGCCTTCTGGACGAAGTGTTACTGATTCCTCTCCTTTATCCTTGAAAGTATACATTTCTTTGGACACAACGTCGGTACTGTCGCCTATTGACCTACAAAAAAGATCCGTGCTCTCAAGCACAGGAGTAATACTTAAGGTGTAACCAAAGGACGAGAAGATATCCCCTGCAATTCTTTCTAAGTGCTGCCATTTAAGGCTTTCTGGAGGAAGCACATCCCTCATTCCGCGTAAAACTTGCATAAACTCCTTTTTTAGTCGGTCGCCTTGACCCGTAAACAAAATAACACTTGAAGTTGAAAAATCAATGACAAATAGTATGATGTTCCAGCAATATGAAAGCCCATCTTAACGACTTAATGGATCGCATCTTTTCTTTGTCCAAGCACGGAATAAAAATGGGGCTGGATAACATGGCCCTAGCCTTAAACGTGCTCGAGCTGGACCTTTCCGACATCCGCTTTGTTCACATTGCTGGTACAAATGGTAAAGGCAGCACAGCGGCTACCTTAAGTAGCCTCATAATGGAGCATTCTAATGGGCAAAGAACGGGCTTATATACCTCTCCACACCTTCTAAAGTTCAATGAAAGGATAATGATCGATGGCAAGCAGATCTCTGACGAGGAGATGGTAGCAATAGCGGACATTATATTCACTAAATGCTCGAACATACCGCTTACTTTCTTCGAATTTACAACGCTAATGGCGCTACAATACTTTGTAGACAACAAGGTGGGTTTTGCCATAATGGAGACAGGACTTGGCGGGAGGCTGGACGCCACCAATATAATAAGACCTGAAATATGTATCGTTACAAGCATCGATTACGACCACAGGGAATATTTAGGTGAAACACTTCCACAAATAGCTCTAGAAAAGGCAGGAATATTTAAAAAGGGAACTGAAGTAATAATAGGTGATACAAGTTGCAATGATATATTAAAACAACAGGCCATAAAAGTCGGTGTAAAAAGAATCTGGGAATTAGGTAAGGACTTTAATTACTCTATAAAAAAAGCTAGTTCTTTTGATATTTTAGTGAACGGCAAAACTATCTACGATAACTTAAATAAAAAACTACTGGGTGAACACCAATATGCGAATTCTGCTTTAGCTATAATGGCGTTCTCTCTTTTAGGTATGCATGGTTCTAGTGGAACTATAACAAGATCCCTTAACAGCGTCATATGGCCTGGGCGTTTAGAGCTTTTGAAAATAAAAGGACGAATAGTCTATATTGACGTAAGTCACAATGTACAAGGTATCCAAAAGACCGTCGAATTCATGAACTCAGAGCATGGACAATGCAACATATATACGGCCTGTGGTTTTATGAAAGATAAAGATTACAGTAAGATGATAGGCTTCCTACAAGAAATTAGTAAGAAAGTTTTTTTAATACCGACTTCTGTACCAGGCAGAGAATTGAATAAAATCGACTATGAAAATTTACTTTTAAAAGGACAAAACAACAATCTTCTAATATGCAATGATTTCAGTGATGGGATCGACAGGATGTTGGAAGAGGATGGAATATTGCTATTTACAGGATCCATATACAATTATGAGCATTTGTACGAACTGCTTAAGGATGTGGAATAAATGTTTTGGATGATCCTATCCATTGTTACCTGCCTTAACATGAATGCACAAGAAACCCTTTCAAGGTTCTCTGCAGATAACTATGCAAGAAAATCACAAGAAGATAAGATCATCCTTGATGGGAATGTGAATATAGTTAAAGGAAAGACCGTCTTAAAGGCCAATAAAGTAGAACTGAACACAAAAACACAAGACTTTTTAGCAACAGGTAACGTCTCTTACGAAAGCGTACCATTAAAAATAAGTGGAGAGACCATACAGGGCAATATGGACTCACCAAAGGGTTTCATACAAAATGGAACAATAGTTAATGATAAAGATATTTTTGAAGGAAAAAAAATAGAACGTTTAGATAAAAAGCATTTCTTGTTAAAAGAAGGAAGATATACCAGTTGCATAAATTGTCCTCCTGATTGGAGGCTGTACGGAAATGATATTGATCTCCAGTCCGGCGAATATGTGCACATGAAGGATGTTGTTGTTGAGGCGTTCGGGTTACCTGTTACATATATCCCTTACCTAGTGTTACCGGTCAAAGATGAAAGGCAGAGTGGCTTTTTAACTCCTAATATGGGGTTTGGAGCAGATGGGTTCAATATACAGGAGTCCTATTTTTGGGCAATGACTAGAAGTCAGGACATGACGTTCACTCTTGGACATTACAATAGCAGAGGAACTAAAGAAGGTGTGGAGTTCAGATCTGCATATGCCCCTGAGTCGTACACCAATACCTATTTTCTCCACGTTAACGATCAAAAATTCTCCGATATAATTATAAATAACAACAAACTGAACGTAAAAGACAGATATGGCCTAAAACTAGATCAGGACTTTAAACTATCTGATGCAACATATGCAAAAATGAGGATCCTATACACCAGCGACCAAAATATACCGAGGGATTTCCCTGATGAAATACCAGGAAGAGCAGAACCTGCATTGGAAAACAAATTTTTATTAACGACCCACTCTAACAATGTTACTGCCTATGCGAACACCTCTTATTACGAAAACTTACTTAGCAAAAATCCCTTAGACAGGAACGGTGACCAACTCCAAAGACTACCCGAAATAACAGCAAGCCTTGCAAAAACAAAATTCTCTGCGTTTATGTTCGAAGGAGACGCCTCCTACCTTAACATCTATAGAACAGGTAGTCCTTTCGACGATAATAATGCAAACCACACCTTCGATACTGGCGATTTCATAAGAACAGGACAGCGCTTCGATATCTACCCTAGATTATCTATGCCCCTATCCAACAGGTTCATCAAATTTACACCTGAAATAGGTGTGCGATATGATTACTACGTCCTGCCAGAGCATTTATCTGCAGACAGAGCTTATGCAGAAATGACTGCTAACTTAAGCACAGAGATATCAGCGGTATACCAAAGGAATAGCGATAAGCAGTATAGATCAATAAAACACGTGATAGAGCCATTTATACAATATAATCTTATCCCTACACTAAAACAGTCCACCAGTCCGTTCTTTGATGCAACCAGTAACGGCATGACAGCTCCTGAATTCGACACAATAGATAGAATAGGAAGGACCAACACAATTACCTACGGTATCAATAACAGGCTCTTGGCAAAATACATGAAAAACTTTATAGCCTCACCAATAGTGGCTAAAACAGAAATAGAAAAGCCACAGATGGTCTGCGAAAACTGTAAAAATAATTCTGGTGACATAATGACAGAAAACACTCAAACTTTTTTGGGTTTAAGAGATCCTGAAAGTGCGAAACTCAACGATAAAAACACAAAACACACAATAGACGAAGATGAATTTGCAGTACTGCAACCGTTCCAATGGAAAATATACCAGTCTTATGATTTTTTAGATAAAACCGGAAAACCCTTTGGATATATCTTCTCAGATATGCTGTCAAACTATGAATGGATAACATTTCTATTATCAACCACTTATGATATCTACGCAAAAAAACTTGGAGCGAATAGCAGATTAAGGTTCACAGGGAAAGCAAAATACATAGAACTAGGCTACTACAATAACACAACTGCAACCAATACCGTTATCGACCAGGTAAAATTACTGTTTGGGTTCTCTCTTTGGAGATTTGGTACAAACATAAGTTTTATTTTAGATAATACGCTAAAAGGAACCTTCATGCATAGGCTGGCAGATAAATATTTAGATCTAACTTATCAGCCTCCAGCAAATTGTTGGTTCTTAAAATTATCCGTAGATGCCCCTTATGACAAACCAGGCATTAACACAACAATAACCTTCAATCTGATAATAAGCGGACAGGCAGTTGGGTTTGGTGCAGGACAGGGACTATTCGCTAAAAGCTCCTATTATTAAGTTCACGCTTAAATATTATTTAATTTATCTTTTAATCTGGTCTTCATTATTATTTGTTCATTGGCGTCGTTGAATAAATATCCCTGATCCTCTTTAGCCTCATTATTAAGTCTCGACAACATGGTCATATAGTTCTTACCGGAGGCTATCAGCATTCTTTCTCCCATGACCTCTACAACATGCAAAGTTTTATCCTTTTCCATTTCAAGACTACTAATGACCCTTATGCCAGAGTTAGAAGGAACAGCGTTGCTTATTTTTGTTGACCCAAAGACCTTTTCTGTCGCTGTTTCTTTTATATAACCATTACTAGAATATTTCCTAACTATGTAAAAAAGAGCGAAAACAACAAGACCAAGCAAAACAACAAGCATTGCCATTTTAAAGAACTTTGCCAAAGCCACGGCATATTTTTTTATGTTTGATAGTATAGATGTATTTTCCACAGCCTCTTTTGGTTCTTCAGTTTTTTTGATCTCTATTTTATCTTCGACCTTATTAACAACACTAGATGCAACAGGCATTGGTGCAGGCACAGGTATTTGTACTTCCTTCTTTTCTAATTGAGGTTTTACTACCGCAACAGACTCCTCCACGACGGTTCCATAATTAAAAGAGACCACATTGCCACTGCTCGTCAACTTAGCGGTTTTCTTTATTGTATCTATAGGGATACCTCTAAAATGTATGCTCAGCCTTAAACTCCTGCCAGATATATTCGCCGCCTCCATTTTAGCTATAGATGATTTAGGAGAAGAACTTCTAAATATCCTTTTTACTGGGACTACAAAAGCATTCGGTATAGTTAGTTCCACCCTGTCCGCAGTATAGTTGGTCGTAATATCAGATTTATTATAGTCGTTGTTAAATTCGATCTTTACAGTTCCAGAACTACCAGTTCCTGTTTGAGATACATTCTTTAATTTAACAGCCATTAACTCTGTAGAACCCAACAACAACAATGCCACTGTACCCACAAAAACCATAGTAAAGAATCTTTTCAATGTGCGCCCCCTACTCTTTTTCTTCTTCTATTCGATCAAAGAACTTTTTATCCGTATATTTTGTCTTGTAAGAACTTATAGCACCCCACCTAGAAAATTTATCAAAATTGGTCCCCGTAAGGTCAGTCGTTCCAAGTTGAGCCAATATCCTAGAGGAATTATCCGGCATTATAGGTAACAACATATAAGTTCCAACTCTAATAACTTCAAGTACGGATAAAATGACCTGGTCCAACTTCTCTCGCTCGTTATTCTTTGCAAGGTCCCATGGTTTACTTTCTGCTATGTATTTATTCGTTTCATTGAACATAGCCCACATAAGGTCCAGTGTCCTATAGAATTCATACCTAGAAAAATCCTTAACATACGACTTCTTTACAGCCTCTAATAAGTCCTTTAGAGGATGTTCTTTTGGCAAAGATATTGTTTCTAATAGGTCCCTATCAGTATAATATTTTTCTATCATACCCATCGTTCTAGATATTAGGTTACCATAATTGTTGGCAAGATCGGTGTTGTACCTTGATATAAAACGCTCAAGGGTAAAATCAGAATCTTCGCCCCAATGCATCTCTCTTAAAAAGAAGAACCTTAAACCTTGATCACCATATTTTTGCTTAAAAGAGGATGGCTCTATTACATTCCCCAGCGACTTTGACATTTTCATTCCAGACATATTCCAGTAACCGTGAACATTTAAATGTTTATATAAAGGAAGCCCTGCCGCAAGTAACATCGTGCCCCAATATATTGTATGTGTTCTCAGGATGTCCTTTGCTATAAAGTGTTCGCAAACTTTCCAGTATTCATTAAAATCCTTGTTCTCTGGATAACCTATTGCACTGATATAATTCAATAGAGCGTCGAACCAAACGTATGTAACGAACCTGTTGTCAAAAGGGAGTTCTATGCCCCAAGACACCCTTTCTTTTGGTCTGCTTATGCAAAGGTCCTCTATCTTCTCATTCAAATACCCCAACACCTCTTTCCTATACCAATCTGGACGTATCATGTCCGGCCTAGTCTCTATTTCTTTTTTAAGTTGCTCTGTGTATTTTGACATCTTAAAGAAGTAATTCTCTTCTTTTATCACCTTTGGTTCTGTGCCGTGGTCCTTGCATTTACCGTCAACAAGTTCAGCATCTGTAACGAACCTTTCGCAACCTAGGCAATATTTGCCTTCGTAGGAACTAAAATAGATATCCCCTGTTTCATATAATTTTTGTAAAAGATAATTAACTACCTTTTTGTGCCTAGGTTCTGTGGTCCTTATAAAATCGTCGTAATCCAGCCCCATATTGTCCCAAACTTCCCTGAATCGGTTTGAGTTCTCATTAACGAACGTAATAACATCCTTGCCTGCCTTTTCTGCTGCAATGGATATTTTTTCGCCATGCTCATCCGTGCCTGTAAGAAAATAGACATCCCTTTCAAACAACTTATGATATTTTTTTACTATGTCCGCCACTACGGTCGTAAACGTATGTCCTATATGAGGATGTGAGTTCACGTAATATAATGGCGTTGTAATATACAGATCTACTTTCTTCATTTTAGTGATTACCTCTCCTTACCTATCTTTATTAGCTCGTCCAACAAGGCAGAATAAGGTAATCCACTCTCGGACCAAAGCTTCGGATACATGCTTATGACCGTGAACCCAGGGATAGTATTTATTTCATTAAAATATACTTCACTGGTGTCCCTATCTATAAAGAAGTCAACTCTTGCCATACCACTACATCTTAAAATCCTAAAAACTTTCTCTGCATATTCAGTTATAAGTTCCTTTTCTTTTTTCTTCAAAGTAGTTGGAGCAATAAGATCTGCACCTTTTTTATCAACATACTTCGCTTCATAATCATAAAACTCCCTTAAAGGGACTATTTCGCCCGGCAAGCTTACTTTTACTTCGCCATTCCACTTACCAAGAACTGCAACTTCTATCTCTCTCGCGTTAATACCTTTTTCTATGATCACCGCTTTAGAATATTTAAAAGCATCCTTGACAGCACCAATCAAATTCTTTTTATCCTTTACTTTGTGTATACCAAAAGAAGAACCAGCTGCGTTTGGTTTCACAAAAACAGGAAAGCCTAACTTCTTTTCAATAAGTATTTCATTCAGTTCATTAATGCCCTTTAGATAGACCCATGGAGTAACCTGAACATTCGAGGTTATAGCCAATATTTTAGTAACATCCTTATCCATTCCCATAGCAGAAGAAAGGGTATCGCAACCAACTATTGGAGCTCCAACCACCTCTAATAGACCCTGTAAGGTTCCATCTTCACAATTCTCACCATGGACCACAGGGAACACTATATCTATATCGAGCTCTTTCAATTTATTATCATCGACCACACAAAAAACGCATTCCCTACCAGGAACTATCACAAGTTCTTTCCATCCTGTTTTTTTCAGTAGGTGAGAATCTATCGTACCATTATCGTCATAGAACTTAGATTCACCATAATAACGCCACTCACCCTTTTCTTTGCCAATACCAACAACATAAACGTTGTATTTTGACCTATCAAGATGTTGGGCAACGGATGCACCAGAAACGACAGAAATAACATGTTCAGGAGAAACGCCTCCACACAGGACAAGTACATTGATCTTATTATTTGTCGATTTTTTCATTTATAGCCTCTAATGTTTTATCTCTTCCTTTTGTTGCCCTAGCCCTAAGGTCCTCTATTTTGCTATAAAGGTCTTTCTTAAAAGTTTCATCTTTTATATTAGGAAGATTTATTTTAACGTTCAATATAGCTCCTTCAAAACCGGCATATGCCATCAACGCACCAACACCTACATCACTAGCTGAATTAGGATTACCTTTTTCTGCAACTTCAAGCAACTCCTCTATCGTAGAAACACAAATCTTTGCTGTTTCAAAAGGAACTAATGTTGCTTTTTTATATCCCTTTTCTATGGAAGCATCCCTTGCCGTTTTTTCGTCTGGTGTATTCTTTGGCATCCTCATGGCAGACATAACATCGTTGAAAGCTTCTGTATCTTCATCTATCGCTCGTTTCAGTTTTTCCATATTTGCGATCAACATCTTTCCTCTTTTTGAAAGAGGCTCTAATGTATTTTCAAAACCTTTTTTTGCAGGAGTAAGACTTGCGACCATACTACCTAGACCAGAACCCAAAGCGCCAGCCAAAGCGGCAACACTTCCTCCACCAGGAGCAGGAGAATCTTTTCCAACCTCGTCTATAAAATCGTCCAATCTCATACCGCAAAGTTTTGCGGTCTTTTCTATTTTATATTCGATGATCTTTTCCTCCATCTTGAAAGGGGTCAGTTCATCCAGCCCCAAAGATTTTACAGCTATATGTATTGCTTCCTTATCAGGAACGCCTTCCGATCTACCTGCTTTTTTAAGAAAGTACCTGCCTGCATCAACTATGGCATCTTTTGGTATAAGACCAACAAGTTCGCTTCCTGTTACTCTTAAACCAAGTTTTGTGGCTTGCTCTGAACAAGTATCAAAAAGTTTTGCCAACGATGTAGTGTGATAGTTAGTAAGATTTATTGATATTTGAGCAACACCATACTGTTCTATATACCAGCCAATTGCTTTTACTTCTTTTAACAACCCAAGAACATTAACGGTCTTTCCGTCCTTGTCCTTGACTATCTCACCTTTTTCATCTCTTTTAGCTCGTCCAGCTTCTCTTATACTTAATGCCACATCATGAGCAAGCGACTTGTCCCTTGTATTCAAATTAACATTGTATGCTATCAAAAAATCCCTGGCACTTATCTGTATAGCACCGCCTTTCTTCACAGTTTCATTAAAACTTGTTGGACCAAAGTCTGGTTTCATCGTTGTTATCTTTTCTGAAAGGCACTCATATTCACCCTTTCTAACAAAGGCAAGGTTCTTTCTTTCTTCACTGGAACCTGCATAACCATACAGGTAAACTGGTAGCCCAAGTTCTGTACCAACTCTTTTACCAAGCTCCTTTGCCATAGTAACGCACTCATCCATTGTGATACCAGAAACAGGAATGAAAGGACAAACATCAGTGCACCCTTGTCGAGGATGTTCACCTTTGTGCTTACACATATCTATTAATTCATGACTTTTCTTTATACAGATAAAAGCAGCTTCTTTTACATTCTCTGGTTCGCCAACAAAAGTTATTACCGTTCTATTGGTATCAAAACCAGGGTCAACATCCAGAACATCTATTCCTGACACTGACTTTATTGCATCAACAACTGCATCAATTAACTGTTTATTCCTTCCCTCAGATATATTGGGAACACATTCAACAATACGCCTCACTTTAATGATCCTCCTGTTAGTCTTTGTATATAGTCCTTTACGGTCTCAACGTCAACGGTAGTATCCCTACATGGGCCTGCTGGTCTTTGATTCAGAACAGCGAATACAGGAATGCCATGCACATCCCTAAGACCACTAACAAGATCGTTTTCACAAGCCACAGCTATAACGGCTCTTGGCTTCTTCTGTTTGATCAATTCTCTGGCTGCTGTACCTCCACTAACTATAGCAACGTCCACACCATACGTTTTTTTAAGTTCTAAGAATTTTGGAACACAACACTTTCCACACAGCCTACAGTTCTCCAGTTTGTCCCAGGTAACTTTGTAAAGACATGCGCTATTCTGTATACAATGAGGAAGAAGGACTAGTATGTCTGCTGCATTCTTTATATCCTTCTTGACCAACATTTTTGCCATTTTATGGTTACTGTAATTTATAACTGCTCTTTTTATTGGATCCAACTTGATCCCAAATAATCTAGCAAAGGATTCTATGATCGGATAAATACAAAAGAACCCTCTTCTTATAACAACAAAGAAAAAATATAGTGCTAGCGCTGCGGAAAGCACAAAGAAAAAGGAATAAGTGAATAGCAAGAACAGGGATACACAAAAAACTGCAGCTAACAGAATAATCAAAAAGTAGAACAAAGCTGAAATAATATACACTATTCACTCCTGCCTTTGGCTATCGGCATTCTACCATTGAGTTGCCATTTACGCACCGTGTCTCGCAATGGTCCGAACCCATTCTTTAGGCCATTCCCTACCTAAGCGCAATATCCCTGTATAAACAACTAGTTTCTTAATAAAAACAGTCTAATCTCTTCCTTGTTTTGAAACAGATACTAATCTATAATCCGCCATATATGAAGTTGGATTTTCATCAAAAAAAGTTCTTTGTGTTAGCTGTTTTTGGCTCTATTTTCATGGCTTTGCTGTTTTGTCTAATATCAAGTCCACAAAAAAAGTTTATCTTGTTACCTGCAGTACTAATAACTATCTTTTGTTTCATCCTTTATAAAATGGTACCTGGAGATAAAAGATAACAATGCCTATTTTTAGAAAGAACGATCTCTTAAAACAAGTTTATTTTTTGGAATGTTCCTGCTGCACTCCTGAACTGCAAAATCTGTTCACCTCTAAATATGATCCAGAAAGGCTCATGCTAACAAGGACCCACAAGTTATCAGAGGCAGATATTCTTATTCTTAATGGATACATACCTGCACCCATCCTAAAAAAACTAGAAGAAGAATTCCATAAACTTGAAAAAAAACCCAAAGTAGTTGCTCTCGGTGGGTGCGCATCAAGAAAGGGGCCTCTTAATGCTCCGCAAACAAGATTACCTATAGCCGTTTATATTCCTGGGTGCCCACCCAGACCAGAAACTATTATTGACGGGCTAACAAGGGGGCTTAAACTACAATGATCTTTAAGCTCACTTGTTTGAATGGTCCATACACATTAAATATCAGGCACAGAAATAAAAAAGTACTGTCGGTCAATACTCAATTTGGCCTCTGCGAAAGAGAACTACTTCAGCATATAAAAGGAGCGACCCCACTAAAATGTCTGCCTTTCATAGAAAGGATAGAACCATATAGTAGCCAGCATTACTCAATTTGTTTTTGTGCGATTATAGAGCAGGCCATGAACAAAAATAAAGATAAAAAGCTAGCTAATATAAGAACTGTTCTATTGGAAATGGAAAGGGCTTTCCACCACATCCAGTACATAAGAAGCGTCATTAAGTTCACGGATAATATAGTCCTGTACAATATGATAGAAAGCATAAAGGATCTGTTGCTGGACTCCTTGGAAGAATTGACCGGCAAAAGATTTTATCCAACAGCACATTACTTTGGAGGGCTCAATTTTAGTCTAAGCCACGGCAATATAAAATTAATAGAGGAAACCTGTTTAAAAGTAGACAGCAAGTTAAAAGAATTCAACGATCTATTTTGTGGTAATCCATCCATAGTTTCAATAATAAAGGATGAAGCCATAATAGATAAAAGAACAGCAGATAAGATCACTGGACCTTTTTCGTGGATAAACGGAGAGACAGAAGACCTCAGGATGAGTTGTGATTATTTAGCATATGACGATATAGAGATACGAAACATCTTGAGCAAAAAATTCAAGGAAAGTACCAACTGCATTTATACAAGAATAA
>Ga0118677_10002515_pt1 | contig 36776 bp, 34 predicted proteins | sample AliMusrvi5mmetaG_FD_86154 | JGI IMG/M metagenome (GOLD analysis project Ga0118677, IMG submission 86154)
CTTTTCCGTGCCGACTTCCGTAAGAATGTACTTCCGCAGCGAGTGCAGATTGAACCGCAAGGCGGTCAGCGGCGAGCGGACTTCGTGGGCCAGCACCGACGCCAGCATGCCGCGCTCGGTTAGCAGGCTGGTGCGGGCCCGGGAATTCTGCAGCAACTCCGGCCGCGCCCGTTCATTGACCTGCGCCGCGAAAACGCCATTAAACATCGTGTCAACCCCGAGGCCAGCCTCCTCGGCCGCAATCTCGATGAGGCGATCATAGTTCGTAGTAACTACCTGAACTCCGGTGGACGGCCTTAGAAGATGTTTGAGGAGCTTGGTGAAGCGTAGAACACGTTTGCCTTGAAAAACCTCAGCGACGACACTTCTTTCGCGTTCCGAAATGAAGCGACCGACCTCTTTCCGGATTGCGTCTTCAAGCTCCACAGTAGGAGGCTGACTGAGGAGCGCGGGTTCGAGCCCCTGGGTGCCTATCTTGGGTAGGAGGCTGGCCCATTCCGCCGCGACACTCCCGGAAAGGATAGGACCAAGAGCTGCCTCAAGCTGGGCAGCTAAGGCGGGCATGTTCGGGAGGCCTTCTGCGCACGACAATCCAGAGCCGACGATCGTAACGAGGCCATCGCTCATATGCCGCTGAATGGCGGTTTACAACTCCGCAAGGTCCATCCTGGCCCCGCTTTCAGGCTGCGAAGAGTGTAGCAAGAATACCTGAGGGCGCTGGGGGGCGGCAACGGCTGTCAGATGATCTGCGCTAGAAAATGCCGTAAACGCGGTCTGACCGCCATGCCCCCGTATCCGCCGGTAAAATGAGCAGCCACTTTCGCGCCGCTTGGTTCCGAAGGAACACTACGATGGGGGCCGTCCCACGATTGGTACCTGCCAACGCCCATTGAGTACGGAATGTTCGCCGAGTTGTCACTTTCTGAAATGTCTGGCGCAGTTCTTTCTGCGCTATTTGGCGTATGCAGTCTTGGAGCGCGGCTATGTATCCAACAATCGCGAGCCGGTCAGAGAATGGATACTAAACCGCCGTGCTGCGTCCGCGGCGCTGTTCGCGATAAGCTGACAATATGCGTTCTCATCCTCGCGAGAAGACCGGCAGAAACGATCCCTGTCCCTGCGGCAGCGGCAAGAAGTACAAGCTGTGCTGTCTATCGAGTACGTCCATCGCCTTGGCCGGCCCGGAGACGGTTGACACTCCGTGGAGCAGGCAGCGCGACGCCTCTGACCGGCTCACCGTGGATTTGCAGCGGACTCTAAAGCGCGACTTCGGCGACTCTGTTCTCGATGCCTGGATGGACTTCAACCAGGATGACGACCCCGTCCCTTTGAGCGAAACGCCGCACGAACTCAGCATTTTCAGCCCGTATGTGCTTTTCGAGTGGGACCCGGAGAGACCCGTCCGCCGGAGCGCGGAGAAGCCGCGGGGCGGCATCGTTGTCTGGGCTTATCTGAAGAAAGCCGCAAGCCGCCTCTCCGCCCTGGAGCATTTGATTCTGGAGCAGGCCATCGCACGGCCGGTCAGCTTTTATGAGATTGTGCGGGTCCATCCTGGGCGGGGCGCAGTACTGCGAGACATCTTGATCGGCGAAGAAACCGAGATCGAGGAGCACTCTGGGAGCGAGATGATGCGGCCCGGAGACGTGATCTATGCGCAGATTTGGATCTTGCCCGAAGTCGCCACATTGGGCAGATCCGCGCCGATTCCCATGCCTCCCGACAGGAAGGTTGAGATCATCAAGCTCCGCGCGCAATTGCAGCGCAAGATCAAAAAGCAGAATCGGGAGCTTTCCGCTGCCGACCTGACGCGGTATACCGATGAGATTCGCACCGTCTACCTCGGTATTCGCGATGCCCTGAGCAAACCGCCGAAGTTGCAAAATACCGACGGGGAGCCGTTCCTCTCCCACAAAATCCATTTCAATACTCTGTCGGCGCAGTCGACTTTTGACGCTCTCGCTTCTCTGGCTTGGGGGGTGACCAAGGAAGATTTACTCGAAGAGGCGGAGCGAAACCCCGACGGCTCGCTCCGGAGCATCGAATTCGCCTGGCTCAAGAAGGGAAACAAGATGCACCCGTCCTGGGAGAGCACCGTTCTGGGCCATCTGAAGATCTTCGGAAAGACGCTCCTGGTGGAAGTGAACTCGGCCAACCGCGCTAAGCGGATTCGGGAAGAGATTGAGCAACGCCTCGGCTCCCAGGCGATACACGTCGGCACGGAAACGGAATCGCCGGAACAGATGCTGAAGCAGGCGAAACAAAGGAAGGCCCAGCGCGGCGCGGAAGAAGAAATAGATGAGGACGATCTGATGCGCGATCCCGAAGTCCGCCGTCAGATCGAGGCGGAGGTTCAGAAGCAGGTCGAGGGTTGGGTTCGCACCAAAGTTCCCGCTCTGGGCGGGCGCACACCGTTGCAGGCCGTCGCCGATCCTGACGGCAGAGAGATGGTCGAGGCCCTGCTGCAAGGCTGGGAACGCCAGAACCAAGCGCCAGGGCCCGCGAGCATTGTGCGTCCAGATATCAGTGCGCTGCGTCGTCTGCTCAATCTTCCGGAGAAGACGAAATCGCCCTTGAAGTAAGACGCCATTGAGAAGAGCGCCGCCAACTCCTCAAAGGCGGCGGGTTGGGGTATTCCAGGACGTCCGAACGTTGTTTCCAGCGAAATGATGGACCCTGTTCCACTCAGAGCAAGCCACTGGATGCGGCCGTCAAGAGGTTCCGCTCCGAAGCGTAGAAATCCAAAACACAATCAACCGGATGATCAACGTGACTTAAAGCACACCCTTGCCAAACGGCAAAGTTATGCCTTGAGTCACATCCCTGCCCGTCCGGTTGAGAAGGAGCCAAACTTGAGAAACTCCGGCAGAATCCGGCTGGGATATTTTCCTCTTCCCGGCCCCGAAGGGCCGCGCATCCGCGCTCGTCTCTCTTTCTCCCAGCAAGCAAGCGTGCTCGACCCGTGCGCCGGAACCGGCGCCGCACTGCTGGCCGTAACGAAAGACGCCGCCGTCGTTCGCTTTGCCATCGAGCTTGACACCGACCGCGCCGAAGACTGTGCCGCGGCCGGGATCAGCACCATCCATGGGAATACCATCGAGGTCGGCGGCAAGGTCCAGCAAGTATCCCTGCTCTACCTGAACCCTCCTTACGACTTTGAGATAGGCGCCTCGGACAACAAGCGTCTGGAGCAGGTTTTCCTTCAGCACTGCTACCGCTGGCTGGTGCCCGGCGGCGTTCTCATTTTCGTCATACCGGCGAAGGCGCTTGCTTACTGTTCACGCACGCTGGCCGGTAGATTTGGCGACATTCGCGTGTACCAGTTGACCCACCCGGACTCGGTCCAGTACGACCAGCTGGTCCTCTTCGGCGTGCGCAAGGACCAGACCGACAGAACAGCCGAGCACTCACAGTCCTACCTCAATGGTCTGTCATGGAGGCGGCTCAACATCGACCCGCTGCCGGAGCCGAACGACGGCGTCTGGACGTATGTAGTGCCGCCCTCGGGGCCAACTACGTTTATCCATCAGGGCATTGACTTCGACCTTCTTGAGGATCTGTTGCCCCAATCCAACGCGTGGCGACAGAGCCGGCATGCGCTCCTGCCAGAAGCAGCAATCTCCTGCGGCCAACCCCTGACGCCGCTGCACGGCGGCCATGTCGGGCTGCTCTGCACCTCCGGTCTGATGAACGGAGCCTTCGGCGAAGGCGAAGAGCGGCATATTGCCCGCTGGCGCACCCAAAAGGTCGTCACCGTCATCAATGAGGAAAAGAGCGAGGACGGCGCTACTGTCACACGCACGATTGAGCGGTTCTCGCATGACCTCGCCCTCGTGTATGAGGACGGCCGCATGCTTACCCTGGGAACCGAGGCTCCCACGGAAGATGAACAGGAGGAGCCTGCGCTCTTCGATGAGGACGAGCACGCCGAGGGTGGCCTGCCAGAAACAGACACCGTCTCATTGCGAAAGGCCGGGGGCGAATTGTTCCCCCTCGGCCGTACCGTCATCACTCCCGGCATTCGCGAGCTGGCCCTTGAAGGGTTCAACTTCGGTCCCCTGCTTGAACGCCATGCCAACGGCGACTGGGGCGACCTCTCGGACAACGATATCGCCTACAACGACGCCGCTCTTGACAACGGCGACGAGAGAATCTTCAGTTCCTACAACACCGACATGAGCCCGGACGGCAAGATTTGGATCATCACCGAAGCCGACCGGTCGGCGACAACCGTGCTGCTGCCCTCGGAAAACTAGCTTCCTGGGCGGCAGCCTTCGACCTTTCCGTCTGCCTGCGCCGCACCCTACACACATATGAAGAATGGTCACCTGCGCTTTCTGCCCGTAACCTTTTACCAGAAGCGGCGCGACTCCTCCACGCGCATCACCGCGTTCTGCGACCGCTTTGCGGGGGATGAGAATAAGACGCACCTGCTCTCCCTCATCGCCTCCGATTCCGTAATGGCCGCCTTCACTGCGGCTTTGTCCGAAGACCTCAGCTTCAATATCTGTCTGCCGGGGATGGACGAGCAGTCCATCTCTCTCGGCACAAACGCCTTCACCTGGAAGGCCTCTATCCCCATGCCCGGCCGCAAGCAGCCGCTGCGTCATGTGATTGCTCTCTCGGAAGAACTTCACTCCAACAACACCGAGTCCGGCGTCTTCATTCTCGACAGCCAGAACGACATTGCCTGGGCAGTTCTTGTCAGCAAATTGGGGCTGCCCGCTTGCCCTGCCTGGGGCGACTACATGATGACGCGGCTCCGCGAAGAAAAGCGCATCGAAGACCTCACCGGATACAACTGTAGCCCGGTACGAATCTGTGCCAGCCGCGACGAGCTGCTCACGTGGATCGGCGACGGTGTGCGCCTGGGCTTCCTGGGTTTACCCACGGAAAACGGCCCCATCCAGTGGCCCAACTATTCCCTCCGGGACGTTCTCCGGCCATCCGCACAAAACACAAACGATCCAGAGACTGCGGAGTAAGCGGTCTCTGGCTGCTGCGCAGCCTATCTTCGCGCAGGAGCGGCTTTGCAGTATCGCTGCGTGAACCCGCGCCACCAGCACTCTCCACTTTCCGAGGTTTCACCATGCCTGAACAGAAGCAGGACAGCATCTCTCTGCGCGAGCTGGTCCGCATCGCCGCCAAAGCCTACAACAACGACGAAGACATGCATGGAGGTGAGTCCGCTTGGGATCACGTTATCGACGGCAATGGGCGCCTGATCGCACGCGGCACGCTCGGTGACACGCTGGCCGACTTCATCATGGTCGAACTCGCCGATACCTACGACCCGAAGGCACGCTGCGCAGATCAGATTGAGGTTGCAGTAGGCGTCATGGAATCCGCCAGCGACCAACTCGCTCGCGTGAATGCCGCTTTCTTCGCCATCGAGTAGTCCTCCACCTATCCCAACCCACATCGCGAGCACACTTCCCATGAAGACTCTCAAAAACATCTTCGACTACATGCGGGCCTACAGCCCGCTGCTGTCCGAACGCATCTTGTCCACCTACAGGCCGCTGCACAGTCCAGCTGATCCCGTTTCGCCGCTCTTGGGATTGCTGAAGCGCAGTCTGCTTCCCGCGCAGAAGATCGTGGTCATGGCTGTCGCAAAGTATCTGCGCAAAGCGAACGCTGCCAAGATCGTGGGTGAGTGCGGGACCGGCAAGACGTTCATGTCCCTTGCCGCCTGCTACGTTCACGCCAACGGCCAGCAGCACACCGGCCTCGTCATGTGCGCCCCGCACCTGGTCGAGAAATGGGCTCGGGAAATCTTCAACAGCATTCCTCATGCGCGCGTCTTCCTCATCCACGACATGCGCAACGGCGGCGATCCTCGCAAACCGCATGGGGTCTGCGAAGTCCAATGGAAGAGCGATCATCTGATTCGCAACGGGTGGGCGGGAAGGCTTACCGATCTGCGCAGCATGGGCCGCAAGGGATGGAAAAGAACCTGTCCCGAGCCCGCTTGGTTTGTCCTGGGCCGCGAGAGAGGCAAGCTCTCCTACTACTGGAAGCATGTCTTCAAGCTCGCCAAATCCGGCAAGCTCATGGGCGCCCTCGTCAATCCAGACTCCGGTGACCGCGTCTTGAACAGCGAGGGCGAGAGCCTGTACGGCAGTGACTTTCGCGACTCCAAGCGCAGTGAAGTCATTATGCGTGGCGCACAGGGCGCTGACGGAGTTGTCTGCGGCTCCCAGATGTTTTCGGCCTTGTGGTCCGCGGACCGCAGCAAGCTCCAGCGTATGGCGCCGTTGGAATACATCGGCCGCTACCTCAAGGGATGGTGGAACTACTCCATCGCCGATGAGGTCCACGAACTGAATGGGGATACTGCACAGGGCAACGGACTGGCCGTCCTTGCCCGCGCCGCGGAGAAGACCATCGCAATGACCGGCACGATCATGGGCGGCTATGCAGACGACATCTACCGGGTGCTGTACCGGATGGATGGCCCCCGCATGGCCCGCGACGGTCTCGCATGGGGCACCCAAGGCCAGCGCGCCTTTCAGGAGACCTACGGAACCATAGAAGAAATCCGCAAGGTCAACCCGCAAGACAACCGTTGCAGCCACGCTCCCAAAGCCAATGTGACTGTGCGCCGCCGGCCCGGAGCATCACCCCTCCTCTTCGGCAAGTACCTCATGGATTCGACCGCCTTCATCTTCCTCGAAGACATTGCGGAAACGCTCCCGGCATACGAGGAACAAGTCGTCGGGATACAGATGGACAAGAAGCTGTCCAAGGCTTACGAGGAACTTGAGAAGCAGATCAAGGACGCCCTGCACGAATATCCCAAGTCCGGGTCCAGCATCACCAGCCTCATGCTCAATACGTTGCTGGTCTATCCGGACCATCCTTTCGGCTTCGCCCCGCTGAAGGCACTCGTGAGGGACGGGAACGGAGAAGTGCAACGCGTCCAGGTCGCCGAGCCAGAAAACCTCGACGAGGGCATTCTCTACCCAAAGGAAGAATGGCTCATCGACGACCTCCGCAAGGAAAGGCGCGAGGGGCGCCGCAGCCTGGTGTTCGCCACCTACACCGGTGAGCACGACGTTCCGTTTCGTTTGGAACAGGTGCTTCGCCGCGAAGGGTTCCGCGTCGCCGTGATGCGCGCCACCGTCCCCACCGACCGGCGCGAAGCATGGATCGCCGACCGACTGCGGGAAGGCGTGGACGTCGTCCTCTGCCACCCCCGGCTGGTGCAGACGGGTCTGGACCTGCCCGCTTTCCCCACGATCTACTTCTACGAGACTGGCTATTCGCTCTACACCCTGCGGCAGGCCAGCCGGAGATCGTGGCGCATCGGACAGCACCGCAACGTCCGTGTGAAGTTTGTCCACTACCTCGACACCTTGCAAGAGCGTTGCCTGCGTCTCATGGGCAAGAAACTCATGGTTGCGTTGGCCGTCGAGGGTAAGTTCACTGGCGAGGGCTTGCAGGACGCCGGCGACGAAGATGCCGCCGACATTCTCACCGCGCTTGCCCGCGAGCTGGTCTCCGAGGGCCGCATCGGAGAAACCGCTGATGCTGTCTGGGCGAGCCTGGCACGCGAACGGGCAAAGATGGCGCCAGACGCGCATCGCGTCGAGATGGAGATCCAATCTGAACTTGACGAGTCTTCCATCCTTGCCTTGCCAACACCACAACCCACGGAGACCCCGCAAGAGCCGGCCTTTGCCTTTGCCGGCGACGTCCTGCTCTTCCCGGAGTCTTTCGCACACGCACGGAAACAGCGCGGTTCAAAAATCAACCCGCTACCTGTTTCCCTTCACAGCGAGCAGCTATCGCTCTTCGCAGACCTCGCAGGGGTGGCTTAGGCAATCCCTGCATTCGCCGCTGCCACCGCCGCCGCGGCGGGAGAAACGGCCGTCCCGCTGTCATGCACCTCCTCCAAGCAAAGGAAGACTGAAGCATGTTCAAAGAACTTCTGCCCATGGTACGGAACCGCAAGGTCACGATCATCATCAAGCACAACGAGGATGACACGCTGACTGTCAACGTGGTTCCCATCCAGATCCGCCCTGACGAGAATCCGTCTCTCTGCACGCCGCTCTCGGATATCGGCGTGACCGGAACTCCCGAAGATTTCGACCGCGAGTTTCCGCAAGCCCTCACTGCCTACGTGGCCCAACACCTTTCTCTGGGAGCAGCGTTGGCTCAGTCGGCCGCCGAGATGGAGACAGCCAAGAAATCCGCCGCCGATGCTGCCAAACAATCCTCCAAAGACGCTTCCGAGAAGTGGAAGAAGACGAAGGCCGGCGCACCCACAACTGTGGCGGCGACTCCGGCCACGCCGCCAGCGCCATCGGCCGCTCCCAGCCTCTTCGACGCACCCGCACCGTCGGTGCCCTCCGACATGGCGTCGGCCGTGGCGCCAGCCGCAACCAGCCTGTTCGACGCGTCTCCGGCCGAGCCTGCCGCTGCCTCCACAGAGTCTGGCCCAGAGTCCGACGACAGTGAGAATGCAGATTTTGAATTCGACGATGGCGCGGGCGACGAGAACAACGAGGAAGAACCAGTTGCCTGCGTCGCCTAACGCACTCTCTCAGGGCTGCCTGTCATCAGCAGGCAGTTCTGGGGCACATGGCATTGTTTCCACCATCCCGAATCACAACGCAAGCGGAGCAAAACTCATGACACTCCAAGTCAAGGCTCTTCCCAGAGCATTCTCATACGGCGGATTGAAGCTTCCGGACATACCGGGGCTCACCGTCGAGCAGGTGCGCGATCACTACACAACGCAGTACCCCGAACTCGCCACCTCCACCATCACCGGGCCCGAGGCCACCGGAACGTGCATGCAGTTCACCTTCTCCCGCGCCATCGGCTCCAAGGGATAGATCATGTCCCGGCGCACTTCGACTCCACGCCCGGCATCACCCCCTGAGCATGACCTTCTGAGCGAGATCGACGAGCTCGCTCAGAAGGCTGCACTCAAACCTGTTTCCCTGCTCGGAAGGCATCTCCAATGCAAAGCCTCGCAGCAAAGGTCTCAAATCATCGCCCAAGCCGTACAGGGAGTCCGATTCAGCCAGTCGAGAGTCCTGGCTCCGCCCTCGGCGCTTCTCCCACCCCTCGCCTAAGCGCACTGGCGCCTGCGGCAGCCCTCTCGCTTCCTTCACTCGTCGGCATCCCCTCCTCCTACGAGCATTACGACGGCGACGCGCGCCTATTCGCCTTCTTGTGCCGCCTCGCCGAACTCGGCATCGCCGCCACAGCACCTACCGCGATTGAGAAACTGCGCACATCGCCGCTCGCTTACGCCCAATCCTCTCTCGATGCCTGGGTAAAGGCGCAGGGCGGCGAGATGATCGACGGCAATATTGAGTACTACCTGGAGATTTCGGTGACCCAGGATGGGCAGCTTGCAGGAGCGGACGCACAACAACCGCTCCTGATTACGGTTGCGGCCGAGCAATGCGGCTATATGGTCGCCGGCCCGGCGCTCGATGCGCTCCAATCCGAGGCCAAAGGGCTGGGTGTTGCGTTCTACCGTGTTCTGAGCGCGTCCCTTGCAAAATGGGTGCGCGTCTACGACTACACCGACGCCAGAAACTGCGAAGACGGCATGAAGCAAATGCTGGAGATGGACGACGAGCAAAGCCGGGAACGATACGAAATCCCGGATGTCGAGGCCGCCATCCCCGGGTTTCTCCGCAAAGCTCGTCTCAGAGTCGCTCGCTCAGACCTTCCCCTGCTGCGAAAGCACCAAAGCGGCAAGTACGGCAGCTGGATTCACCGGCTCCTCGCGATTCACCGGCTTGCGCAGCTTCCAGCCGCAGGCGACGTGCGCGAAATCATGAGCTCGTACTACGACCAGAGTTGCCTTCCCTCACTGCTGGTCGTCTTCAACAAGAACGACACCATCGAAGGCTGCTTTGACGATGAGGCCCAATGTTGGCCGGAAGCAAGCTCCGAACCCTGCCTCGCTGTCGCCTTCGACCCGGCAGACGCCGGCCAGACCGCTGCTGCTTTGCGATCCCTTGAAACATTTCTCCACCTCAACCGCGAACTCTGCCTGCTTACAGAGGAATTCAACAAAATGGCGAAAGCCCCGGAGGCCCGATGAACATTGACATTCATATCGGCGAAAGCTACCGGTATCAGTTGCGCCAGGCCCTACTGATCTACGGCGGGAATGGCGGCCATCGCGGCGACAATGCTTTCGTTACTCTCCATGACGTCCAGGGCCAGGACACGCCCACCCTCGGCCCGGCCCAGCCGCTCTCCAGCAATTTCCTTACCGCACTATCTCGCAACCTCCAGCGGAATGCCGGCGTTGAAATCCTCCCGGAGAATGTGCTGGCGCGCACCCACGAGATGTTCGCGTGGTGGACACCAGCGCAAGCGCGCCCGATGTTCTTCGGCTCCCCCGATGGCAAGATGGCGGCGTTGAATGGTCGCTCCTTCCCGCAACCTGCACTCGTATTCGTGGTTGTTGGACACAGCCTCTCGGTCCGCGCTCTCAAAACAAGCCAGCGCCCATCGGCAAACACCAAGCTGTATGTGGCGCCCTACTGGAATGTCTACGAAGGTGGCAACATCTGCCTCGGCTCAGCGCCGATTCCAACATCCCCTTCCATCTCGGCCATTCCGCAATGGGAGCGCTGCTTCTTCGAGAGCGAGTTTACTCACCCAAACGGCGCACAACGCATAACCACTCACAAAGGCGGTTTCGCCGGACTGTGGGAGGCCTTGGCAGGAAAGGACCTCTGCGATCGTGCAAGACGGCTCGTTTCAAGCCGAAAGGTGGCAGATGAGCAGGAAGAGAAGAGATACCGAACTGTTATCGGCATTTTGCTCAGACTCTTGTTTTTTGTGTATACCGTCGCGCCGACCGTGAATGCTTCGTACCGAATGGCGCTCGGGATAGTCCTATTGATGAGGTTTGCGCGACGCAAACTGCCGCACGAAAGCCCCGCGATTGAGCAACTGGTGTACTCGGAATCAATCGCCTGCCTGCGTGCGCAAGCGCAGCATAAATCCGGAGCATTTTCAAGATTTGTATCTCTCGAATCGATAAACCTTCTTCTTGTCATTCGCGAGTTGGGCGAAACCTACCGCGTTCCAGCGCATCTCACCGAAAAGCTGTTCGCCTTGGGGGAGGGGTCCGATGGATTCGCGGAGTGGTGCTACTTCGACATAGTCTCGTGCATTTTTTACATCCAACACCACCCGGAATACGCATCCCTCAGAAAAGCAGTAGACGATGAGGTCGACAGACGACTTAGCGACCTGACAGACGTGGAACGCAGCGCGGAAAAGGCGTATCTATTTCTCGACATGCTGACCTGTCCATATGTTGCCGACGCACGCAAAAGGGTCTGGATCGATGGGTTTCGTTCTCAGTTCTCGCTCCTTCCTTATAGCGCGGTTGAGGTTCAAGAATTCCTTGGTGCGAGTCTGCAAAGCCCTTGGTTCATCAACTGGGAAGGTGTGGACATACTGACAATGCTCCAAAAGAAGGAGTTCGTTCGTGTGTATTAGTACGTTAGACTGGATGACGAGGGGTGGCTGAAGCCTGGCCTCCGGGCCTGTTTCACTCTACGCGTGGAATTCGGAGCCTCGAAGCCTCCGGATGAAGCAACTATGAGGGCCGCCAACTTGGGGCTCACACACTCAGGCGGAAGCGCCCCTCACTGCCACTAGAAAACCTCCAACGACACTGAGTGGCTGCCCAGCTGCGATCCCCCAAAGCGGCGCACAAGAGCGACGAGAGGCACTGAAAGTCGCACTTTGATATAGCATGACATTCAAAATCAACATCCTACTGGAAGAACTGACTGTTCAATCCCGATATGTCGCCATGTGGCAAGCTTTTCTTGAAGGCATTGCATTGTGCCAGGCAGTGACAGCTATACGGAAATTACTCGCGTCTCAGGAGGCTGTTCTCTTGCGATGGCCTTTACATTCATGATCGTCCGTACTTGATCAAAGTGCCACGGACAGAACCCGTGCGAATCAACTCCGACATCCATCGACAGCGACAGTCGATCATCGGGCAAATTGCCGTGGGAGTGGCCGTAGAGATGCCATGCGCCGCGTCCATGATGGGGCCAGACACGCATCGCGTAATGGCAAAGAACGATTCCTTGCTTGCCGACATGAACTTCAGACAAGGAACTCCAGGAAGCAAAAAGGCTTTGTGATTTGCGCGTCACTTTGTCATGGTTTCCCTCAACAAAATGGATCGTCTTGCAGTTCAGTCGCTTGCGATAGGCCGCCACCTTTTCAGCATTGCCCATGCAGAAATCCCCAAGGAAATAAAGCGTATCGTTTGGCCTAACGTGCGCGTTCATCCGATCCGCGATGTGCGCATCCATCTCTTCCGTGCTCGCAAACGGACGATTGCAGTAGCGGATGATGTTGAAGTGCCCGAAGTGAAAGTCGGACGTGAACCACGTATCGGCCATATCTCTATTATGAAAGACCGCTTGCTGGAGCGGGGACTCTGTCCCGCCGAAATTCAAGCTCGTACAAGAGAAGACACTGCGGTGACAAGCGGTCCAGCCGACCTTGGCAGGGCCGCCGTCAACACTCGCCAACTCCACCCCGCACCAAACCACGGAGGCCTTCTCGTGATCTTTGTACTCCGGCTGTATGAAGTGAATGCCGTCGATGCCCCTGCCTTCACCGCGGCGTTCGACGAGGATGGACCATGGCGCCGGCTCTCCGGCCGGCTTCGCGGCTACGTCCACACCGACCTGCTCGTACGCTCCACGTCTCCGACGGTCCTTCTATTGCTTGAGTTCTGGCAATCAGAACAGCATTATGCAATCGCGGAGAGGAACGCGGAAGTCCGCGACTTCCTGCGGTCGCTCCGCAATCTGGCGGTCAGCCATCAGAGTTTGGGCGTGTTCTGCTTTCGCAGCCAGTGGGAGAAAGAAATGATCCAAGGCAGTCCGTTCCGGATACCGGCCGATCTCTCGGAATGGCGGATGCGGCAGTGAGCGCCGCGCGCAGACTGGCATTGCGGCTCCGCGCCGCGTAACCTGCTACATGATTCGCGAATGGTGCGTTGCCTCATTTGGATCGAGGTGTGGGAGTCCCTCCCACGGCGGGCTTGCGCTGAACGCAAGAAGTGCGGCGCTGCATTCGATCCCGCAACCAATCATCGATCTCGGTCTCGATCCATCCAACCGACCTGTCGAGCAGAGGCACCTGCGCCGGGAACTTACCCTTCGCGATCTGTGCATAGATCGAGGCTCTCGAAAGACCCGTCCGGCGGATGACCTGTGGCAAGCGCAGCGCGGTAAAGTGCGTCCGGTTGTCTTGCGGAGAGTTGTCGATTGTGTTGTGCGCCTGGCTTTCCATGCGGCGATTTTGTCAGAATCTCCATCGAGAGGGAAGTCTACAATCGAAAAATCTTTACCTTTCGAGATTTTTCTGCAGCGTTTCGCGAGGGCATTCTCTGAAGCTGTATGTGCATACCATGGCCCTGTTGGCAGAGCTTAAGATGAAGTCCGGAGAGTTCGTTGCGCACGCGAGAGGATTCTGTGCAGATGGGATTCAGCACATAACGAATTTACACAGCGCGGGGTTAACCGACCTACGCAGCCAACAACTCAAAGTCGCTTGCATACCCCAGCGCACCGCAAAGATTCTTCACCGAGGATTCAGGGGCAACTCTGAACCTCCGAGCTTCTGCTGGGCTTCGCCAACCCAGCTTCTAGACATCAGAGAACGGCCAAGGCAAACGCAGAGGTTGTCCGTTTGTGCGGTTGAGTGGCCGGGCCGCTCAGCTCCAGGAAATCCTCTGCAACTCTTCTTCTTTCCAAGTAGCTGTTAAAGGGGATTCTGTCCGATGCTGGGGAGTGGATGGAAATCATGGGTGTAGGCTGAGACGAGATGCAGAGGAGATGTCGGGGCTTCTGAAAGTATTTTCCTCAGATTGAATGACGCACCATTTGCGGGTACCTCTGGACTACCCAGCACGGCACAGGCGGGGGCAACTTATGGGGCAACAGAGAGAACGTCTCGAAGACATGTCGTTTGCAATGAACGATTTATAGGGCAGGTTCGATTCCCGGTAGCGCTACCAGCCATTTGAAGTTAAAGCCCGCTCAGTCAGCGGGCTTTGCTTTTGGCGTTCGAGGTCCGGATCCAATTTGCGGCCTGCTCCGGGTGAACCCTATCTGCAAGAACTTGCTCAACCGGATCAGGAGCCCCCCTGCTTCATTTTTGCCAAAACGTCGATCACGAACCCGTTAATATTCGCCGCACTTGGGCCGACAACCCTTGCCTTGCGATCGCTGCTAGGCCCTACTGCGATTGGCCGCGCGGAATCCAGGCAAGATCGCCGCTGAGGAGATAAATACCAAGTGCGGCAAACATAAAGACTGCGCCGACCCAGAAGCGCCAGTCACGATGCATGCGCCTCCAGTAAGGGCCAGGGTCGGGTTCGCCGGTGTCTCCGCTATTCCCCTCAGGATTGTGCCTGTTTCCCGTCATTTCTTCTCCGTTCGTGCATTGGAATTACCGCGTGCGCATGAGTGAATGCAATCGAGCGAGCGGAGTTGTTTAAGCCTTCTGAAACCGCCGAACATGAATCGGCCGCGAGTTTGGCGCCGAGAAGGATCAGTCGTTGAGCACAACATTGACCAGTGAACTATCGATCAGCATGCCGCCGCCGTCATAGTCGATGTAGCCGAGATCACGGAAACGATTGAGAAAGAAGCTGACACGCGACCTGGTGGTGCCAATCATCTCTGCTAGCGTTTCCTGGCTGATCTTGGCAATGACCGGAATCGGCTTCGTGTCCTGGCCGAAGTTGGCCATCAGCATTAACAAACGGGCCAGGCGCTTTTCGCTGGAGTTGAACAGGTGATCTACCAGGTCAGCTTCCATGCGGACGTTGCGTGCGAGCAGGTGGGCGAGAAACTGCTCGGCGAATTTTGGTTGGCGCTGCAGCAGGTCCTGCATCACTGTCTTGTCGATGCGAACGATGGTAGCGGGCGTGAGCGAACTGGCCGAAGAAATCCGAACCGGCTGACCCGCCAGGGACGCCTCGCCGAAGAAGCTGCCGGCGGGAAGGTGCGCAATTACAGCTTCCTTGCCGCTCATTGACACAACGGTCAGCTTGACCTTTCCGCTTTGGATGTAGAAGACCGCGTTGGCCGGATCGCCTTGCGAGAAGATGCTCTCGCTGGCCAGATAATCGCGACGGGTTCTACCGGACGGCAGCATGTTCAGCGGGCTCTGGAGGTCGAAGGTGTTTTCCTGTGCCGGCACCGCGCTGATACCGCGGGGAACGACCTTCAGATTGCGATGAGAAATCGGAGGCAAAGGAAATGCGCGGCCGAGTGGAATCCTGGGCACCGTACTCGTCATAGTTGAAAAGCTGGTAGCCATGATTGATACCTTTCAGTCTTGCAGAGTGTGTGCAACGGAGTTACCGTTTGCCAACCTGATATAACCACGTTACTGGGAGATACAAAGAGTGAGAATCGGGGAAGACTGTAATTGATGTAGGCTTTGTTGCCTGAGCCGTGTGAGGTATTTCTCACGCTGAATGCGATTGGAATCCTCAACCTATCACTTGCGGCGGGGCGAACGGGCAAGGAGATGTCTCCTCGTCCCTTTTCTTGTTATGGCTCGCACTGAGTGGATTGATGCCGCTTAGCGGCTTTGCTGATGGCTACCGTATTACAAAAAACAAGTATTGATACAAGTTATGCAAGTTACTTTGCCGAACCGCGTCTTCCGAGTTATTGCTAATACAGCAGGCCCCGATTCAGAAGACGAATCCACTAATTCAAAATCGGGCTCATGGCAACCTCTATACTTTTGTCGAAAATCTTCTTGATGGCTGGAGCGAGTTCTTCAGAAGCGCTGTTCTTGTTGACGTAGGCTGTGGCGCCGGCCAGGAGGCAGCGTGACGCATATTGGCTCTCCGGCTGAACGCTCACCATGATCACCGGCAGTCCCGGGTAGATGCGGGTTACGTCCTTCAATACTTCCATTCCGCTGCACCCTGGCATATTGATGTCGAGCAATAGTACATCGTGCCGGGACTTGACCAGTTGGGCAAGCACCTCATCCCCGTTTGATGCTTCGGAGAAGCACGCGCCTGAAAATGCGTCAACCAGAATCTCTCTCAGGCCGCGCCGCACGTTCGCGTGATCGTCTGCTATCAGAATGTTCATCGTCTCTTCCAATTGCCGACCGTAACCTCGACCTGTAGCGAAGATACAGGTTGTCAAACCAGGGCGGTATCAGTGTAATCCGCGATTTTTGTGAGGTTTGCTCAAAAGCCCCGTAGGGTTTTTCCTACAACCGTGGCCGGCTCAATCTATAAGATTGTGCGTCATGGCGTACCGTGTAAGTTCTGCGTTGCTCTTCATCTGCATTTTTTCCATAATGCGGGCCCGATAGCTGCTGATGGTCTTTACGCTCACGTGAAGGTTTTCGCCAATTTCCGTCAGCGGGACGCCGGCGGCGATCAATCTCATCACCTCGTGTTCCCGATCGGAGAGCGACTCATGAGGCAGTTTGTCAGTTGGCTCATCGAGGTTCGCAATCAGCTTTTCCGCCAGGGTGGTACTGATGTAGCGGCCGCCACTGAGTATCTTCTTTGTGGCCGCGGCCAGTTCTTCGGGGGCGCTTTCCTTGTTGATATAGGCAGATGCGCCGGCCCGCAGGCAGCGCACGGCGTATTGCTCTTCAGGATGGACGCTCAGTATGATCACCGGCAATCGGGGATACGTGGCCTTCACGTCGCGCAGCACATCCATCCCGCTGCGCCCGGGCATATTGATGTCCAGCAGCAGCAAGGCTATTGCGGCTTTGCTGAGGCGGCTCAGCACCTCGTCGCCGTTGCAGGCTTCAGAGAAGTCAGCGTCGGGAAGAGCGTCGGCCAGGATATCTTTCAAGCCGCGGCGCACCACGGCGTGGTCGTCCGCAATCAGGATGTGCATGCTTCGCTCCTTTCCGCGCGCGGCGTGTCAACAGGAACGCGGATTGTAACCTTCGTCCCATGGCCAGGGGAACTGGAGATGTGCACGTCGCCTCCGCAGAACTGCGCGCGCTCTTTCATGCCCAGCAGTCCCAACGATCCGAGAGAATTCGACAAGTCGGATTCACAGAATCCCACGCCGTCGTCCTCGACGACCAGGAAAATATTTTCATCCTCCTGCACCAGGGCCACGCGCACCGACTTTGCCTGCGCGTGCCGGATCACGTTAGTCAGACACTCCTGGAAAATCCTGAAGGTCGCTGTGGCCCGGTCGCCATCCAGATGCAAATCAACCGGCGGAACCGAGACCTGGCAGAGGACATCGTTGCGAGAAGCAAACTCGCTTGCCTGCCATTCAATTGCGGCCGCTAGGCCAAGGTCATCCAGCACGCCGGGGCGAAGGCCGCTGCAGATGGTTCGCACCGCTTTAACGCCATCGTTGATTGCCTGGACCGACTCCCGCACACGGTCGAGCACGTCGGCCGCCGACTCCGGCAGATGCCTAGTCACCCACATCAAGTCCATTTTGATTGCGGTCAGGATTTGCCCGATCTGGTCGTGCAGGTCGCGCGCCACTCTCTTGCGATCTTCTTCGCGAACCCATTGCAGGCGTTCAGCCAGCGCCCGCAGTTGTTCCTTTTGCAGGATGAGCGACTCTTCGGTTCGCTTGCGTTCGGTAATGTCGCTGTTGATGACAAGCACGCGCGGCGCCTGGTCGCGCTTGCCCCATTGCAATGCCCATCGACCGGAAACCACAACGCGGCGGCCATCGCGCGCGATCTTGATGAGGTCTCCCTCCCAGTGTCCGACGCGCATAAGTTCTGCAGTGATCTCTTCGAAGGGCTGGGGAAACTCGGTATGCAGCATTTCATGCGCGATCTTTCCGGCGGCATCGGCTTTGGAGTATCCAATCATGGCCTCTGCCCCACGGCTCCAGAACTGGACCTTTCCCTCGAGGTCGATGACAAAAACGCAGTCTTGAGTGAGTTCGAGCAAGGCCGCCTGCTCCGCTGTTGCAATTTGCTCCTGCCGCCTCTCGGCGACGTCACGGAAGACGAGCACCACGCCAATCACTTTTCCTTCGCCGGCGAGAATGGGCGCTGCGCTGTGTTCGACAGGAATCTCGCGGCCATCCCTGGTGACGAGATCAACGTGGTTTGCAACCGCCAGAATCTTTTTCTCTTCGAGCACGCGCAGAACTTCATTGTCCGCAGTCATCCCTGATGTCTCATTGATGAGCCGGAGCACGTTCCCGATGGGCTGGGTCAAAGCCTCGTTGGGTTGCCATCCGGTAAGACCAACGGCGATGGAGTTGAGATAGGTAATCCTGCCCTCGCTGTCGGTTGCGATAACGGCCTCCCCAATGCTGCCCAGGGTCGCCGTCCAGCGCTCTTCGCTCTCCAAAAGTTTGGTGCCCAGTTTTTCAACATGGTAACGGGTAAACAGGGCGAGGAAGACCCCGAATCCCAGGCCAAGGCCCAGGCAACTTGTCACCATCAAGACCCATCGCTGGTGCGCGCCCTGCACGCGGCGGATGCGCAGTTCTTCTTCAGCGGCTTGAAACACCGCAAACTGCTCTCGAAGCGTGTCCATACCACGTTTTCTTTGCCGGTTTTCAATTAGCGTGGGATCGGCCTTGCCGGCACGGCGCAGCGCGATAATCCGCCCGTCGTAGGCCTCACTCTCCTCGTAACCGGCGTCAATCTCTCTTAACTGCTGCTGCTGCATGGGGTTGTCAACGACTAGGCCGTATAAAGCCTGGAACTCGGGATCGAATTGCTTGGTGCCCTCAAGGTAGGACGGAAGAAAGCTCTCATCGCCGGTTGCGATATATCCGCGCTTGGCAGATTCCATATCAACCAGAAGCTTAAGCAGATGGCCGGATTGATCGAGAACGCGATCGGTATGATCGACCAGCTGCATCGATTTGTTCAAGTCGAAGGTCTCCCAGAGGAGCAATCCAGCCAAGGCCGTTGTGGCCAGCACGGGCACCACGATGACCCTGCGCAGCAGCGACTTGAATTTCGAATACTCCAATGTGATCAATCGAACCCTTCTGGAAGACGGATAAAACGTCCGGGGAAACGGACGCAGCGCGCCTGCAAATGATAGTTACAGTAAGACTCGCACATGCAGACGCAGAAAGTCGGTCAATTTAGCTCACTGCGTTTTGCCAACTCTAGAGGCGAACGCACGAATTCGCCTTCATGCAAGTTGCAATGCCGTGCCCTCTGAAAGAAGACCTAGTCAGAGGTTCTGGTCTCATCGCTTGAGAAAGACATTTTTCGCGCATTGGCGGACCGGGCAGAGTCGCCCCGCACTTTTTGTTCCGGCTCATGCGGATTCCGCGGACGGTGGAGTTTCCAGATTCCGAAGCAGACGCCGGCCGCCAGCAGCACTGCGAAGGACCCAAGCAGCGGGACCGTCCACTTCTCGATTGACCCGGACCAGATGCGGACAATTTTGCGTCCGTAGAAAACTGCGAGCCACCCAATGAATGAGTAGCGAAGGCTTCTTGCTGCGCCGAAGACGGCGAGGAATCGATTGCGCGCAACACCGAGAGCGCCGGCAGCGAGCACAAAAGGAGCCAGCGGAATTGGCGGGGGAAGAACGGCGGGTAAGAATACCGCCAGCACAGGATGACGCTCTATCCATCGGGTGATCCGGCCAAGGTGGCGTCTTGGAACGTGGCGGCGAAGTGCGGCCTCGCCGCCTCTTCTGCCGATGTGCCAGGTGGAATAACCACCGAGAAGGCTTCCGGCCACCGCGCCGGCGGCAAGCAGCCAGGGATCTCCGCCGTGTGCCACGAGCCAAAGAAGAAGAAGGTCGGTGCTGCCGGGCACTACCAAGGGGACAATTGAGGAATCAACGGCCGCGACCAGAAAGATTCCCAGAACTCCGAAATGGATAAGCCAACCCGGCGGCGCCGAGGCGTGTTTCATTCCCGGAACAGCGATCTGCGGCAGCGGGCTTGCAAATATGCTCATCGGGGCGCGTGCTTACTCCGCCTTTACGTCGTTGAAGGCAAACCAGTAGAAGCGCCGCCAGCAAAACATGCATCGAATGGGGCGAACCGCGAACATGGCCAGCAAACCATCGAGCGGGCGCAACTCGGCCTGCTTGAATTTGACTGAATTGCAGCGAGGGCACTTTCGCTGTATCCAGAGCATTTGCGGCACCCAGTCGGGCCAGATGCGAGTTGAGCTACTCATTTATCTTTTGCCTTTCAGTTCCCTGTCATCGCACTCAGGGAGTGGTCACAATCTCCGGGCTTGAATTTGCATCCAGCCATGCCAGCAACGCGCGAATGCTTCCTGTTGCCAGCGCGATGCAGCAATCCGCAGCTCCGTAGTACAGGTGAATGGTATCTCCATCCGCGCCAATCGTCTGTCCGCAAGGGAACACGACGTCTTTCACATCTCCGTTGCGCTCATACGAGGCTTCAGGACCGAAGACCCACGAGTCTCCCCGCTGCAAACATATCTCGGGCCTTTCCAGATCGAACAGCGCCAGCCCCAGGCGATAGATGCTTCCAGATGCAGTTTGCCGTACTCCGTGATAAATAACCAGCCAGCCCTTTTCCGTCTCAATCGGAGGCGAACACAACCCTATTTTGTTAGCGTCCCACCATCCGCCGCGCCGCGCCGCGAGAATGATCTTGTGGCTTCCCCAGTGACGAAGATCGGGCGAATACGAAATCCACATGTGCGCGCCCTGCGTGGTAACGGGACGATGAATCAGCGCCCAGTTTCCGCCGATGCGCCGCGGCAGCAAGGCAGCGTCCTTGTCTTCAGGCTGCATGATCACGCCATAGCGGTCAAAGGTCTTGAAGTCCTTGGTCATCGCCAGGGAAACTCCCGGACCGCCCCGAGCGAACGAAGTATACACAACCGCATAATGTTCAAGTTCGGGCACGTATGTAATGCGAGGATCTTCGATCCCCCATATTTCTTCGGGATACTCGCCCGGCTTGGCTGGCATGGTGGGCGCTGCATCGATCCGCCATCCATCGATTCCGTTGGCTGAACGCGCGGCGCAAAGATGGGATAAGCCGCGACGGTCTTCAACCCGGCACAGCAGCAGCGTGTCTCCATTGGCGAGCTTTGCCACGCCGGCGTTGAACACGCTGTTGATGGAGTAAGGCCAGTTCTCCTGGGTAAGCAGCGGGTTGCCAGGATAACGGGTGAAGAGTGGGAGGCCGGTATTGGCCTCCACGTGATGTTGTTCCTCGACAGGTGGCTCCACGACTACAGGCGTATCTCCCGCCGCAGCGTTTGCAGCTGAAATGGGATCGATAGCTGGATTCAAAATGAGATGCTCATTCCCTGGTGCAGTTCATCTACGACCGCAACTTTCGCTGCATGCATTTCAAGCAGCGCCATCAGGAAAGACAGCGTAGATTCCGCTCCCTGATTTTCGTTCACCCGATCGGGATGAAGCCCGTCTCGGCAGCCTCCTGTTGTCGGATCGTAAAGCGGCGCCTGCAAATCGTTCCTGCCCAGGAACCACCGGAAGACCCGCTGCGCTTCCTCGAGCCATTGCCTTTCTTCCGTCAGCCGGTAGACCTCGAGGCATGCCGAAACGGTTGCGCATGCTTCGACAGGTTGCTGATCGAATCGCGCCTTATCGTTTCCTGCAACATAGAAGCCCGTTGACCCGATGGGCACGAAGACTTCCCTGTCCTCAAGATGCTGCTCCGCAACCAGCCATTTGAGAGAATCCATGCCGGCTTCAATCATTCGCTGATTCTTGCTGCGCCAACCGGCCAGAATAAGAGCCTGCGACAACCGGGCATTAGAGTACGAGAGACTCTTCTCAAACCATCTCCACTTGTCGGAGTGACTGCGCTCGTAGATATCGAGAAGGCGGTTTGCCAGCGCATTGCGAACGCCCTGGATGGCTCTGTCTCCGGGGAACCAGTCAAGGTAGGCCTGCATGCCAAGGATACAGTACGCCCACGCACGCGGGCTGGTGAAGGTAAGCGTCGCAGGAACCGCGGCTTCAAAGAGCCTGCCCGCAGCTCCCCGCAAGCCTGCATTCTGTGAGTGCCCCAGCACTTTCCCCAGGGACCACAAAGCGCGGCCGTGGCTGTCATCGGACCCAACGGCCTCAAGCCATTTGCGATCATAACCGAGAAAATTTCTAAACCTCCCGGAATCGGCGTCGAAGGCGAGCCACAGAAATGCCAGGTAGCGATGAGACAGATTGGAATTCTCCACATCCATGCGATACGAAGGATCCTCGTCCAAAAGCGCCGAGACAATGAGCGCACGCGCGTTGTCGTCCGTCGTATAGCCCTCGCGCGTGTTCGGCACTGAGAAGATCGCGTGCTGCAGCATGCCCGTATCGTCCGTCATGGTGATCAAGTGGCTGGCGTTCATGGCCGGCAGCTGATCTGCGATGCTGGCGGCGTGGTCGTCAGGATGTGCGGCCCTTGGCTGCAACGAGCGCTCAAACCGCGCACGCTGAAAACTGGCCATGTAGGCCCGTGCTGTCTTGGGCCATGTTGTTTCGCGGGAATGTAGATAGGCGCGCTTGCGCATGGCATGACGTTCAGCTTCGTTCTCAAGCAATCCGGTTACCGCGTCCGCAATTGCGCCGGGATCGGCAAAGGGAACGATCACGCCTCTCTTTTCGGCGAGAAGCTCTTTGGCGTGCCAGTAGGGTGTGGAGATAATCGCCTTTCCTGCCCCGAGAGCGATCGCCAGAGTTCCAGAGACCACCTGTGCTTCCTGAAGGTAAGGCGTGATGTAGATGTCCGCCGCGCCAACGTGTTCCACCAACTCTTCTGCACTGACAAAGCGGTTGTTGAGGATCAGGTTGGCTGAGACGCCAAGTTCCTCGGCCAGCGCCACAAGCTGCTCGCGGTATCGCTCGCCCTCGCGCTTGCGGATATGCGGATGGGTAACGCCAGAAACAATGTAGACCGCGTTCGGATGACGGGCCAGGATTGCAGGGAGCGCGCGGATAACATTCTCAATGCCCTTGTTGGGCGACAACAAGCCGAACGTCAGCAAGACCGACTTGCCCTCGGTGCCGAACTTGTCTTTGAAATAGTTGGGATCCATGAAAGGAAGATCGGGCACGCCATGGGGAATGATATCGATTTTGCCGAACGGCACCCCATATACTTCGTGGAGCAGCCCCGCCGCCAACTCGCTCATGACCACAAGGCGATCGGAGAGCTGCGCAATCTCTTCGAGCACTGCGCGCTGATTTGTGTCGGGCTCGCGCAGGACGGTGTGCAGCGTGGTAACCAGCGGCATCTTCAACCTGCGGAGCAGCTCAAGGATATGCCCGCCTGCTTCGCCGCCGTAGATGCCGTACTCATGCTGCAGGCAAACCAGGTCGTTGCCGTTGAAGTTGAGAAACTCTGCGGCTCGTTCATACGAGCCCAATTCCTCCTGCTCAATTTCAAGGCGGACCTGCTCCGGATATTCATAGCGAGCATCCGGATCGTTGACGGGAATCGCAAACAAGCGCCCGCTGCCGTATTCGGTTCCAAGAGCGGCGCACAGGTCAGTTGTGAAGGTGGCGATGCCGCACTGTCGCGGCAAGTAATTGCCAATGAATCCAACCCTGGTAGGCAATGGGAGGCTGCAACTTTTCGACGCCACCGGCGCCATAGCGGAGCGCGCAGCATCCGAGGCCATCCCGTCGAAATGGCTCAGTTCTAATTGAGACATACTATCCTTCTTTCGCTTGTTTCGACACGAAGAGAGCCGTCACATGTGGTTCACGGCTTCGGAGGTGGTTCCCGGCCTACTGCTTGGCGTGCAAGGTATTTGGCGAAGCCGATTTGTCCGGCCTGTTTCTCGATATCCGGAATCAGAAGCAAGAAAGCGCATGAATTACTCCACGTCGCTTTGCGGTGCAGGTTTACGATCGCTTCGCGCCGGGCTTCTCGGGAGACTGAGAATCGCTGGGGGCATCGGGGATAACGACGGCCGAAACCGCGCCGCCTGGAGCGGAATGGTCGCGCGAAAAATCGTCAGCAAAAGACGGCGCGCTTTCCCCAATCGATGAATCCGTTCCAGGCTGCCCCTGATCCGCACCTTTGTTTGTCTTCTTGACAAGATGCAGGCCGCTGCGCCTGCGCGCGGCGCGGTGCATTTCCACATCGGCTTTCTTGATCAGGGACATTGCAACTCCATTTGTTCCGTTGCTTGATTGAACGGTGCTCGTCTGGAGCGAAGCCTGGATGGCTAGAGGCGAGAAAGGGGAATCTTTACCCGGTAAGTTAAGTGTACGTTGATTTGACTCCGGGCTCAGATTCAGATTTGGCCGAGAAGCAGAAGAATGAAGACCACCACGAGAATCAGCCCAATTCCGCCAGTCGGATAATAGCCCCAATTCCTGCTATGCGGCCAGCGTGGCAGTGCTCCAAGAAGCGCCAAAATCAAAACCACAATCAGAATTGTTCCTAACATTTCATTCTCCTTGCGTTCGTTTACTAATAGGTCCCGGTTGAAGTGCAGATGCGGCCCGTTCAAGGACCGCACTCCATACGATCTTCCTGCTCTTATCTTGAATCCAATATCCGGCAACGAGCTTCTAGTGTCCGACTCGGAACTGGGTGACGTAAGCGAAGAGCCCGAAAACCTTCATGAGCCACAAGACAAGCACAATCACCACTACGCCGTTCAATATCCCCTTGATCTGCCCCTGCATCGGAATGAACCTGTTGATAAGGAACAGCAATAGGCCAACTACCACCAGCGTAATCACGACCGTGAGAAGCGGCTGTCCAACGCCGAGTTGAGGCAGGTAATCGAATAGGCCGAAGATTTTTACCAGCCACAGGATCACGGCAATCACGACAACGCCGTTCAATATCCCCTTGATTTGGCCTTGCATGGGGATGAACCGGTTAACCAGCCACAACAAGAGGCCGACTACAACCAAAGTTAGAACAACTGTGACAAGAGGCATATTCTTCCTCGCGTGGTGCGGTTGGCTAAGATGCGTAAGTTCCAGATCGAGTGACTTAGCTCAGGACCTGATAAAGATGGAACATGCGGCTCATCTTCAGGACCATTGTTGCAAATACCGTGAGTAATGGCTGAGCTATCCTGCACAGGCATTTCAAGTGAAGGCCTTATGCACATCCGCAACCTGCGATTGATGTTAGGGCAATTGGTGGCGGGCGGTCGCGCGCTCAATCTGCACTACGGACGTATGCCTTCATGGCTCGCGGCTGGCAAAGGAGTATCAACCGTTGCCTCTGAAGCGACGCCGGCTGCGGTAAGCTTTTTTGCCGGCAGGCTGCTGCCAACGGGAAAGACCAGCAATTGAATTGCGCCCGCTCCAGCCTCAGAGGCATGGCCGGGTTGTTTGCCCAAGCCAAGCGTTTTTAACTTGGTGTCGTCGAACCCGAAGTGATCGACAAGATACTGGCGCACAACCATGGCGCGAGCTTCGGTCAGTTCCAACACTTTGGATGTGTCGCCCTCCGGCCCCGCCGAAACAACGATAACGGCAAAGCCGAATGGGTTGTTGGCCAGATACTCTCCGCTTTCATCCAGGGACTTTTGGCTCTGCAGTTTTGCTGAGTCATGCGCTGCGAAAAGCTTGTTTGCAGGATAGGTGAAAGTCTTCTCCGGTGTGCCTTGTGGCATGCCATCGATCTCGTCCTCAGTCACGCCCGCGGCATCTTCATAGCCGCGCTTCTTGAAATATCCGCTTAAGAGGAAGTTGTGTTTCAGAGCTTCCATGTTTTCACGGAAATCGGTGGCCCCCGCCTGTGCCTGCACCACGGTCTCGTTCAGCGTGCGGGTTGTGGCGTCCAGGTTGTTGTATAGATCCTTGTTGTTGACCAGAGCTCCAACCGATCCCTGACCTGAATCGATTTTCGCGCTTACCGAGTTCAGGTGTGCTGTGGCCAAAGTTGCATTTTGAATCGCTTGCTGGCTGCTGTCCAGAATCGTGCTGGTTTTCACCAGCAGTTCTGACATTTCAAGCGGCGGTTTGCTTTGAATCAGATCGCCGTCGCGCACTTCGCCCTGTCCATCGGATCCAAACGAGATGGCCAGATACTGGTTGCCCAATATGCCCTCGGTTTCAATCGAGGCTACGGAGTCCTGCTTGATAATCTCGTGGGTCGTTTTGTCGAGATCGATGAAGACAGTGACTTTCTCTCCAGGCCGATGAGGCAGGGCGATGCTATTTACGGTTCCGCTATGCACGCCGCCCACCTGCACGTCGGCTCCGGCGGCCAGGCCAGCGACATTGTCGAACTGGGCTTTCAGCCGATAAGTGGAACGAAACAGATATGCCTTGCTTCCGATGATAAAGACGCCGGCCGCAAGAGCTGCCAGCGTCACAACGATAAATGCTCCCAGCCGAGCCACTCTGGACATATTGCCTCCCGCTACTGCTTGAGAAATTCTTTTACAAACGCTATGTCGCTTCGTTCGAGGTCTTCAAAGCTGCCTTCGATCAAGACGTTTCCCTGATCCAGCAGAGCAAGGCGATTCGAGATGATTTTTGCGCTAAACAGATCGTGGGTTACTACGATGCTTGCCATCTGACGCTCTTTTTGCAATTTGAGAATCAGCTCGTCGATCTCCCTTGAACTGATCGGATCAAGGCCCGCTGTTGGCTCATCCAGAAGCAGAATCTCGGGCTTGAGCGCGAGCGCCCGCGCCAGGCCCACGCGCTTCTGCATGCCGCCTGAAATGTCGGATGGCATTCTGTCGAGATTGCCGTCGAGGCCCACTTCCAGGAGCAGTTGGCTGACGCGGTCGGCTCGCTCGGATTTCGACAACGCCTTGTTGTGGTGCAGCAAAGGAAACGCCACATTGTCTGCAACCGAAAGAGAGTCGTAAAGGGCCGCATGCTGAAAGAGGAACCCCATCTTCTTTCTGATTCCGCCCAGCTGATCGATGGTGAGTCCAGCAATGTCTTCGCCGCAGATTCGAATGGAACCCGAATCTGGTTTGTCGAGGCCGACGATCAGCCGCAACAAAACACTCTTGCCGGTTCCGCTTCGCCCCAGCACCGCCAGGGTTTCTCCGCGATTTACGGTCAGATTGATTCCGTTGAGAACCTTGTGAGCGCCAAACGATTTGTGGATGTCCTGAACCGCCACAACTGGCTCGCGGCCGCTCTCTTCGAGTTCTTCCGGCAAGATCGATGTGCTTTGAGCGGTCGCCATTGTGTTTGCACAAGCCTTTCACTTCGCGATTAAGGGAAGACCACGAGAATAAATTTGACCAGCACTACGTCTGCAAGCATGAGGAACAAGGATCCCAGCACCACCGAGTTGGTGGCTGCCCTCCCCACTCCCTCTGCGCCGCCTCGGGTCCGCATGCCTTGAAAACAGGCGATGAGACCGATGATGAATCCGTACACCATGGTCTTCAACGTGGGCGGTAGAAACGCATTTAACGTTGCGCCTTTGAAGCCGCTCTCGACAAATTGATGGAACGACAGCGGCTCAACCAAGGCCTGCGCAAACCAGCCCGTTAACAATCCGCACGCGTCGGCCGCAATGGTAAGCAGCGGCAGCATGAGAATGCAGGCCAGTATTCTTGTGGCTGCCAGAAGCCTGTAAGGATTGATTGCCGACGCCTCAATGGCGTCGATCTGCTCAGTTACTTTCATCGAAGCCAGTTCTGCTCCGATGCCCGCGCCAACGCGTCCGCTCACCACCAGGCCGGTAATAATGGGACCCATTACCTGAATGACGGAGTAGACGAGAGTGGCGGGAAACATTGATTTGGCGCCGAACCGGCTCAAGCTATAACGCGCTTCAAGAGAGATGACAACGCCGATTGCAGAGCCGGCCAACGCAACCAGCGGCAGTGACTTCGATCCGACTTCGTCTAGCTGCCGAATCAACTCGCGACATTCGTAAGGCGGCGTCAGGCCCGCCCGCAGCACGCGCCAGAAGAAGATGCCTAGGTTTCCAAACCACTCGAAGAAATCGCCGATGAATGCTATGGCGGATGTCGAGATTGCCGCAATGGGCATGACTCGCCGGTCCGGAGCATTGCGCCGGTTGGCTGCCACTGCCGTCACGGCTGTGTCGCTCACTTGCCCGTACCAGGTTCTGGCGCGCCATGCATGCTCTTCATGTGCATGCGCGACAACAGAGAATGAGGATGGAAGGCGAGGAATTCGAGTGCGATGTTTCCGCCTACATAAGCCAGCAGCGTGTAGTTACCCATGCGGAATGCATCTTTCGCGCCGTACCGGTCTGGGTACCAGCCATACACCGCGGCTGTCGCCCCCACATAAGGCGACACAAGACCGGAGAAGGAGAAAGCGCGATGCCCATCGCTGCCGTGGCGCGCGGTGACTGTAGACAGCACCGCATGGCCCGTGCGGCGCATGACGCCGGTGCATTCGCAGCGATAGTAGAGAGTATCTTCCTTAAACGCCGCAGCAAGGGCAAACCGCGAGGTCGTCCCAATTGTCCCAATGCCGAAGTTGGAGCCGACGCGCTTGCCGTAACCCTGGGCGCCTTGGCCCCACTCGGGTGGAGAATTGTAAATCTGATTGAAGCCGGCAATGCCGGCGGCGACGGTAATGGGATATGGCCCAAACGCGTCGAAGAGGTAATTGTTAAGCATCACCGTGTGTGTCGGGCGCGTGTAGTCGGAAAGAGGCCGGGGGGAGGGATTCGTTGCCGTCATAGCTGGGACGCTGCCCTCAAGCGCCTCAGACTGCGCCATGGCCGCCGCCGGAAGAACCGCGAGCAGAATCAATGCCGGAAATGCGAAACTCGTCAGGCGCTGCCTTATACCAAACGCTGGAATCTTCCGTCGCGCAAGCGACGCAGGTGCTGCGCATGAGATCGTATTAAGTCGAAAAGCAGAGACTGGCAACATTCGCAATCCACCTTTTTATGCCGCTCTTGAGGAGATGTGCCCGGCAAGCAGCTTTCCATCCCGGCAACCAACGGTTCACCTAGTCTTTCAGCGAAGTGCGACAGGGCGATGGTCATATTTGCTCGACAGTGTTCCCCAATGAGATCGTAGGGAATTGTGACTCTTATTGCTCAGACGATGTGGTTGTGTGCGCCTAATGTGCAGAATGTAAGGGTAGATAGATAAAAGCCCCTCGGGAGAATCGAGGGGAACTCATGCACCAACTTGGCCCCTTATGGTGGCTGCGTTTGCCGGGTTGAAAACTACGGCGAACCGGCATCCGACGCAACACCAGCAAACGCAGACACCTTAGGGGGGTCAAATATGCGCTTACTCAAGACTTTACTGGGAACAACAGCATTGCTTGCCGGCATGGCCCTGGCGCCAGCGGCGAATGCACAGGTGATGGTCTCCATCGGCGTCCAGCCTGACTGCGCCTACGGTTATTACGACTACGCTCCGTACGGCTGCGCGCCCATGGGCTTCTATGGGCCGGGATATTTCTACAACGGCATTTTTCTGGGAATGGGCCCGTGGGCCGGTTGGGGCTACGGTCACGGATGGGGCTCGCATCGCTTCGGCGGCGAGCGGGGCGGAAACTATCACGGCAACGGCGGCTACGCAGCTGCCGGGCACTACAATAATGGCGGCGGACGCGGCGAGCGGGGCGGAAACTATCATGGCAACGGCGGTTCAGCGCACGTGAATACGTCTCACGCCTCGCAACCGCATAACAACGGCGGCGGTGGTGGTGGACATGCAGCGCCAGCGCGCAGCGGTGGCGGTGGTGGCGGTCATGCCGGTGGTGGCGGTGGTCGCGGCGGACATAATTAGCTTGCAGCTACATGCGAAGTTAGTGAAGGACACACCAAGAGGCGGAGCTAAACGGCTCCGCCGCTTTGCGTTTGCCTCAAAGAGAAAGCATCCTGCTAACTGAAGGTTGCTGCTATGCGCCCGACTAGTCGGCTGTCGTGGGATCGATGACGGACCGCACCTGCGCAATGCTGTTGGCCGGGAATCCGCCCTGTTCCGCATGCTTGCGAACCGTGGCTTCGTCCGGTGCGATATAGACGCAATAGATTTTGTCATCGGTGACGTAGCTCTGCAGCCACTGAATCTGTGGACCAAGTTCTCGCAGGACCCCGCATGACTTTTGCGAAATCGCCTGCAATTGCTGGGGTGATAGTTTGCCCACTCCGGGTATTTCCCGCTCGATCACAAACTTCGGCATGGTTGTAACCTCCGCCCTCGGATAACTGGGCTAAATCAAGATAGCCCGAGATAGCTGCGGATTTCAAGCGTGAGCGAAGCCGTGGATTGCCGCCGAATCTCTCGCAAGACCCGGGCCGGGTCCACTATGCTGGATGGGTTCAACAAAGAGGTCCCATGCTGACTCGCCGCCGTTTCACTGCCCTCACTGCCGCAGCCGCTGCCTCGCTGGCCGCGCCCCTGAGGCTGCAAGCCGCCGCCACCCGCTCAGGACTTGAGTTCGGGCTGGCCCTCTATACGGTTCGCAAATACCTTGCCGACATGGGAGCAGTGCTGGATTTGATTCACCAGATTGGCTACTCCAGCATTGAGCTTTTCCCGGCGGTCTACGACCGGCCAGCGAAGGAACTGAAGACGCTCGTTGAGAGCCATGGGTTGAAGGCCCCGAGCGGCCACTTTGAATACGAGACCATCGGCGACAAGGTGGACTACGCCGCCGAACTGGGGTTGAAGTACATGATTTGCCCGGTGATTCCCCGGCCGCAGTGGGACACCCTGGACGGATTCCGCAAGGCGGCCGCACACCTGAACCAGGCAGCCCCAAAGATTGGCGCAGCCGGGATGAAGATGGGCTATCACGCGCACAACTACGAGTTCAAGCCGATTGAGGGCAGCACTGGTTTTGCGGTCCTGATGAAGGAATTGGATCCGGCTGTGCGGCTGGAGCTGGACGTTTACTGGGTGACCGAGGCCGGCCGGAATCTGCTGGAAGTGATGAAGCAGAACCGCCAGCGCCTCGCCCTGATGCACCTGAAAGACCGCAAGCCGGCCGCGGAGTTCTCGTTTGTGCCCGGCCCCAAGGGCGCGCACTTTACCGAGGTTGGGTCGGGCACAATCGACTGGAAGGCAGTAATCGGCGAGGCAAACCGGCTGGGGGTGAAGCAGTATTTTGTTGAGGAAGATGCGTACGACCTGCCCTATGAGCAGGCTCTGCGCTCAAGCTGGAATTACCTTTCGAAGCTGGCCATTTAGGCGCCTGGGCAACGGTCGGCGGCTTGCTCCGTCTAACCAGATGAAAGTGGGTGACTCTTTGACCGCCATGCGAAGCCGAAATGCTTTTTGGATTGCTGTACCGGCGCTCGCCGTAATGTTTGCGCCCGCGGCTGGCGTGTGCCAATCTGCCGACCAACCGGCCGCCACGCTCAAAGTGCAGGCACGGGAGGTTCTGCTCCCCGTGACTGTGCGCGACAAAAAAGGCGCGCTGGTGGCCAGCCTCAATGCCGCCGACTTTACGTTAACCGAAGATGGCCGGCCGCAAAAAATCAAGAGCTTCACGCGGGAGAGCAACCTGCCCTACAGGATCGGCCTGCTCGTGGACACCAGCCGCAGCCTCTCTGGAGCGCTGGAGGAGGAGCGCAAGGCGGCCGACAAGTTTGTCGACACCATGCTGCCGGCAGACCCGAAAGCAGGAAAGGATGAGGCATTCCTCATTCATTTTGACCGGGAGGTGGAACTGCTTGAGGACTTCACCAGTTCGCGGAGCAAACTGCACCATGAACTGGACGGGCTGGGTCCGACCGCAGGCGGGTCGCGCGACGACGCGCGGGGGCCGGAAACAACCGGGGACGAGCGCACCAGCGGGCAATCGCACGGCCGCGGCGGCACGCAGCTTTACGATGCCATCTTCCTTGCCTCCGATGAGCTGATGAAAACCAAGGACGGGCGCAAGGCGCTGGTGGTTTTTTCTGACGGCGTGGATCGCGGCAGCAAGGAAACCATGAACGACGCCGTGGACTCGGCTGACCGGGCCCAGTTGGCCATTTACACGATCTACTTCAAGGGTGAGCAGGAGCGCACGGGCGGCATTCCCGGCCTCGGCAACGGCGGCCACCATGGCGGCGGCTATCCGGGCAGAGGCGGAGGCGGCTATCCCGGTGGGGGCGGCGGTTATCCGGGCGGAGGAGGCGGCCACCACCCCGGAGGAGGCGGCCAACGCGAATCGGGTGTGGACGGCAAAAAGATCATGGAGAAGATTGCCGAGCGCACCGGGGGCCGCTTCTTCGAGGCCAAGAAAAAAGACAACCTGGAAGACATCTACAACCAGATTGCCGAGGAGTTGCGCGGCCAATATCTGCTGACCTACACGCCCGACCAGGTGGACAAGGAAGGCGGCTTCCACAAAATCGCACTCAAAGCCAGCAAGGATGACCTGGCTGTGGTTACTCGGGAAGGGTACTATGCGCCGACTGAAGCGTCGAAGTAAAGGCGACGCGGGCCCGCCTTCCCGTTCGTTCAGTCTGGCGTCGTCTGTTCTTTTCCGCTCTATAGCGGCCACATGTTGAGAATTCCGTGATTCCCCGTTGATTGACCCTTAAGGATCGACCCCTTGATCTCTAGCTCCTAAGGTGCTATATAGCATGTAGAACTAATGAACGGGGTGCTTTTGGGGATCATGTTTTGCATCGTGGCGATGGGGTGCTTTGCCGCACTCTACATCCTGGTCGCTCGCAGCCAGAAGAAGGCGGCTGATCCTCACGGCCTCACCCTCGTTATTTTCGTCACCGGACTCGCCGCCAGCCTGGCGAACCCACTCGCCTTCTTGCCTGCCATGTACCCGCCCCGTCTTCTCGCCATCGGAACCTTGATCGGCATAGCCGCCGGCATCGGCATCTTCGGTACCACGCTCTCCGCGCGCTCCGGCGCCCCGGCCAGCGTCATAAACACCGTCGCCAGCCTGGCGCTCTGTGTGCCTGTCGCTCTGGCGTTCGTCTTCTTTCACCAGGCGCCCAACGGCCTTCAATCCATCGGCCTGGTGCTCTCTCTCCTGGCCATTGCTCTGCTGCAGGCTTTTTCGCACTCCAGCCCCGCCGGCGCAGACCCTGCGATCCCGTCTGGCCCCTCGCGTCGCCTGGCAACGGCCTTCTTCATGGCCCTCATGTTTCTGGGCAACGGCATGGCCCAGTTCCTTCAGGCGCGCCTCCATCACGAAGGCCTGGACGGCCTCCAGTCCTCGGCGCTGACCATGATGTACCTTGCTGGAACAGCCTGCTCGGTCCTCAGCCTTCTCTTTTTCCGCGGTCGCATTAATTCGGGCGCGCTGCGCTACGGTTTGGCCGTCGGCCTGGCCTCGGTCTCGGGCAACGCCCTGATTCTGCGCGCCCTCGCCACCACGCCCGCCAGCGTCGTCTTTCCCCTGATTGTCTGCGGTCCCATTGTGCTCACTGTCGTTTATGCACGCGTGATTGAAGGCGCAAGGCTCAGTCCGATCCAGGCGTGGGGACTCAGTTGCGGCGCGGTTGCTGTGCTAATGCTTACCCTTTGATAGGAGAAAGATGAAATTCTCGGCAGGCATCGATTTCGGCGGCACATTTACAAAATTCGCCCTGGTCGATTTGGAAGGAAACATCGTGGACCGCGATAAGACCCCATCGCTCACCAGGTCTTCGGCTCAAGATGTGCTGCTCCACGTCCGGGGCGTACTCGAGTCGATGTGCATGCGCTCACATCTGCCCTATCCTCCCCCCGAGGGATGCGGAATTGGAATGCCCGGCGTGGTCGATTACGAGGCGGGAACAGTGAAAATGAGCGGAGCCTTCGGCTGGACCGATCTGCCCCTGCGCTCCATCGCTTCCCAGATTCTCGGCTGCCCGGTTGCTGTGGATACCGACGTCAACGCCGGCATGCTTGCGGACCTCTATTTCGGCAATGCCTCGAATGCCTCCGAGATGCTCTACGTCTCCTGGGGCACCGGCCTTGGTGCTGGACTCACCATCGCCCGCCAAGTCTATCACAGCAGATTTGGAGCCATGGGCAACCTGGGACACACCCGCGCCGTCGCCGACAGCCCCCGCCTCTGCTTTTGCGGAATCCGCGGTTGCCTCGAAGTCGAAATCGGCGCCCGCGCGCTGGTGGAAAAGGCTCAGGCGGAAATGGCAGCGGGCAGACCTTCGATCATGGCCGTGCAACGCAATCTAACTCCCGAGTTGATCGCCCAAGCGGCAACGTCTCAGGACGCTCTAGCCCTCGAAATTCTCCGCAGGGCGGTGACGCTGCTTGCCCACACCCTGGCTGCGTCCCTGGCCATGCTCAACCCCGACACTGTCATATTCGCCGGCGGAGTGAGTAACTGCCTGCCCATTGTACGCGACGTCTTTGACCGCGAGCTTGCCAGCAGCGCTCCAACTTTCGCGCTGAGCAATACAAGCATCCAGGCCTCGGCATTCGGCCAGTCTGCCGGGGTCGTTGGCGCCGCCAAACTTGCTACCCTCCGGAGACCTGCATGACTGCAACTGAAAACCCCGTAATCCGATACCAGCAGATTCTTAATGACGTCTTCCAGCGCATCGTCGAAACGCAGTTGCCGGCGCTGACCATTGCCGGCCAATGGGTCGCCGATTGTGTCGCCTCTGGAAACCTCATCTACACGCTGGGTAGCGGACACTCGTTGCTCATTGCCACCGAGTTGTACTATCGCGCCGGCGGCCTGGCCAACTTCGACGTTATTCACGACAAGACCTTCGGCCGCGCAGAGAGACTGCCCGGCTACGCCAAGGTGCTGCTCGAAAGCTATCCGATTTCCAGCAACGACCTGCTCATCCTGGTCTCGAACTCCGGGCGCAACGAACTCACCGTTGAAATGGCGCTCGAAGCTCGCATGCGCGGCATCCGCACCATTGCCATCACATCTCTCGCCCACTCGCTCTCTGCTTCGCCACGCACGGCCAGCGGTCGCAGGCTCTCCGAGGTGGCCGACCTGGTAATCGACAACTGCGGCGTTCCTGGCGATGCATCCTTGGAACTCTTCTCTCCGCTAGGCCCGGTGGTGGTTGCCCCCACCTCCACGGCCGCGGGCATCTTCATCGCGAATTCGATCGTCTCCATCGCAGTGCAGCAACTCATCGATAGAAACTTCGACCCTCCCGTCTTCGCCAGCGCCAACACGGACACGGGCGACAAGCGAAATGTCGCCCTCCTTCAATTCTTGCGGGATCGGGTACGCGGCCTATAGGAATCGTCATGAATGCCTTGCCCAAAACGAACCGCTCAACAAGAAAGCCAAGCAGAAAGATCCCCGCCTATCGCGAGATCGCCGACCGGCTTACCCAGCGCATCCAAGCCGGCGCGCTTCGCCAGGGAGACGCTGTTCCGTCAGAGCGCGATCTCGCCGTAGAGTCCGGTGTCAGTTTGATGACTGCGCGCCATGCATTGCAGAAAATGGCCGCCGAAGGGCTCCTCACGCGCCGTCCTAACGTAGGCACCTTTGTGGCCCCTGCCAGAATTCACTTCAACAGGCTCACGAGTTTTACCGAGGAGATGCACACCCGCGGCTATACGCCCACGTCCCGGATGCTCCGCTCGGCTGTTGTCAAAGGGATGGACGAAGTAAGCTCACGCCTCTCTCTGCCCCTCGGAAGTGAACTCGCCTGCCTGCAACGACTGCGCCTGAACGGGACAGAGCCGTTTTCTGTAGAAACGTGTTACCTGCCTGCTCGGCACTTTGATGGCATTCTCCAGGAGCATCTCGAACTGAAGTCTCTCTTCTCCATCCTGACCGAAGTCTACGGCATCGCAATCAGCTACGCCGACGAGGAGATCGACGCTACCTCTGCCGACCCCAGGACCAGCCGCTTGCTCGGCGTGCCTCCAGGATCGCCGATTCTGCACATTCGCCAACTACTCCACGGCAATGCCGGTCCAATCGCGTATTCCACTGCGCTCTATCGTTCCGATCGACATTCGCTGGTCGTCAGACGTTTTCGCTAGCGTTGCCTTGAACCCAAGCATGAGGCCCCCCCTGCACGCAGAACGCAACCGCTCATGGGGTATTGAGCGACAGCCCCGCGCGGCGGTTTGCTTTTCAACCTGACCCGTTGGCTGCATTTCTTCCAAACGCACCAAGGGCGTCTGCCGAAGCGGACGCCCTTGGTATTCAGTCAAGCTAGCTTTGCGACTAGCTGGTGGTGTGCACGTTGCCGGCGTTCTTCTCTTCAAGAGCCGCCTGCGCCGCTGCCAACCGCGCCGTCAGCAGACGGAAGGGCGAGCAGGAGACGTAGTTCAGGCCGATCTTGTGGCAGAACTTGACGGACTCTGGATCGCCGCCGTGCTCGCCGCAGATGCCTACCTTGAGAGTGGGCCGCGTGTTGCGTCCCTTGGCCGTGGCCATCTTCACCAGCAATCCAACGCCGGCCTGGTCAAGGGTGGCGAACGGATCCTGCTTGAAGATGCCTGCCTTCATGTAAGCCGGCAGGAAGTGGTTGATGTCGTCGCGGCTGATGCCGAACGTCGTCTGGGTCAGATCGTTCGTTCCGAAGCTGAAGAACTCAGCCTCTTCTGCAATCTGATCGGCGGTGAGAGCCGCGCGCGGCAACTCGATCATGGTGCCCACCATGTAATCCACGGTCTCGCCCTTGTCCTTGAAGACTTCGCCGGCCACCCGCTTGACGATCGCAGACTGGTTGCGCATTTCTTCAATGGAGCCGATGAGCGGAACCATGATTTCAAGGTGCGGATCGCCACCCTGCTTCTTCACTTCGACCGCAGCCTCGAAAATTGCGCGAGCCTGCATCTCGGTGATCTCGGGGAAGGCGATGCCAAGGCGGCAGCCGCGCAGTCCGAGCATGGGATTGGTCTCATGCAGTTCCTGTACCCGGGCCAGCAGCGGACGAAGTTCCTTCAGCCGGGGCGAACGGGGCTTGGTGTCTTCCAGGTGAGAGATTTCAACTAGCAAATCTTCCCTC
>Ga0118677_10002516_pt1 | contig 36771 bp, 36 predicted proteins | sample AliMusrvi5mmetaG_FD_86154 | JGI IMG/M metagenome (GOLD analysis project Ga0118677, IMG submission 86154)
AACCCAAGGTGTGCGTGCCGAAGGTCACCATGTAATTCATGGTGTAAGTCGAGATGGTATTGCCCGCCAACATCAGCAGGCACAGGCCGACGATGCCCAGTTCGGCCCGCGACAAACGCGGGATGCGGCTTTGACTTTGGGATGTCAGCGTCTCGGGCAGGCTGCGTCGCATGATCAGTCCAAACGGCACGACGCTGGCGCCCAGCAGCATGGCGATCCGCCAGCCCCAGGCGTCCAGCATGGTGCCGCTCATCATGCTGGCCAAGCCGAGGCCGACCAGTCCCGCCGCCAGGGTGGCCGCCTGCTGGGTGGAAAATTGCAGCGAGACATAGAGCGCCCGCCGGCCCGGCGGGGCGGCTTCCATCAGGAAAGCGGTGGAAGGTCCGACTTCACCGCCCAGCGCGAAGCCTTGCAGCAGCCGGAACAGCACCGCCAGCAGCGGCGCCGCAAGGCCGATGCTGGCGTAGGAAGGGGTCAGCGCCAAGCCGACAATGGCGAAACCCATCAGACCGAAAGAGAGCAGCATGGCAGGCTTGCGCCCGGCGCGGTCGCCCAGATTGCCGATCACCAGTCCGCCCAGCGGCCGGGTCATAAAACCGACGCCGAAGGTGGCAAGGGTGAGGAGCAGGCCGCCATCGGCGCTGGCGGTGGGGAAGAAAGTCTTGCCAATCTGGACGGCGAAAAAGCCGAAGATCAGAAAATCATAGAATTCCAGCGCATTGCCCATCACCACGGCGGCGAGCTGGCGGAGTGGAATCGGGCGCGTCTGCATGGTGCCACCTTGCGGGCAAACGGCGCGGCGGGCGAGTTGCATAAATCACATCGAAAATATTGTGCTATTTTCTGTTCTACATTGTCGCGCTGTGAAAGTCTTGATTTCCTCTCCGCAAAATGGGACGACCGCGCCATGGCGCACGCCCCTGTTTCCGGACCCCAGATGCTCACGGCCAACTGCCTGCGGCAGGGCGATGTTCTCTACTGGAAAGCCGGTGGCTGGGTGCTGGATTTCACCCAAGGCGACGTGTTCGCCGATCCCGCCGCCGCTGCCGCCGCGCTGGAAGCGGCGCAAAAATTCGTCACCGGCAATCGCGTCGTCTCTCCCTATCTGTTCGAGGTGCGCGAACAGAATGGCAAAATCCGCCCGGTGAAGGAACGCGAAATCGTGCGCGCCGCCGGGCCCAGCATCCGCACCGATCTGGGCAAGCAGGCACATGTATAGATACGATGAATTCGACGCACGGTTCGTCGCCGAGCGCGTGCAGCAGTTCCGCGGCCAGGTGGAACGCCGTCTTTCGGGCGAATTGACCGAAGATCAGTTCAAGCCGCTGCGCCTGATGAACGGCCTCTATCTGCAGCTGCATGCCTATATGCTGCGCGTGGCCGTGCCGTACGGCACCTTGAGCAGCAAACAGATGCGCATGCTGGCGCATATCGCGCGCAAATATGACAAGGGCTACGGCCATTTCACCACCCGCCAGAACATTCAGTATAACTGGCCCAAACTGGTGGATGTGCCCGACCTGCTGGATGATCTCGCCAGTGTCGAAATGCACGCCATCCAGACCAGCGGCAATTGCGTGCGCAACGTCACCGCCGATCATTTCGCGGGCGCTGCTGCCGATGAAATCGAAGATCCCCGTCCGCTGGCCGAGATCATCCGCCAATGGTCCAGCCTGCACCCGGAATTTGTTTTCCTGGCGCGCAAATTCAAGATCGCGGTGGGCGGCGACAAGACCGACCGCGCCGCGCTGCAATGGCACGACATGGCGGTGGAGATCGTGCGCAACGCGCAGGGCCGCACCGGCTACAAGGTCATCGCCGGCGGCGGCATGGGCCGCATTCCTTACATCGCCCATGTGATGAAAGAATTCGTCGAGCGCGAAGATATTCTCGCGTATCTGGAAGCCGTGCTGCGAGTCTATAATCAGGACAGCCGCCGCGACAACATCCACAAGCAGCGCATCAAGATTCTGATCAACACCATCGGCCCGGAGGAATTCCGCCGCCGCGCCGAACGCGAATTCGACGAGATCAAGCGCAATGGCACCCTGCAATTGCCGCAGGAAGAACTGGCGCGCATCACCGCCTATTTCGCGCCGCCTGCATTTGAAACCCTGCCGGACGAAATGCCTGCTGGGGACAAAGCCTTCACCAACTGGATGAAAACCAATGTCTATCCGCATCGTGCGCCCGGCTATGCCATCGCTACCGTCACCCTGAAAAGCATCGGCGCGGTGCCGGGCGATGCATCCGCCGACCAGATGGACGCCATCGCCGATTTGATGGACCGTTACAGCCTTGGCGAAATTCGCGTCAGCCATGAGCAGAATCTGGTGCTGCCGCATGTTCGCAAGAAAGACCTGCCTGCCATTCATGCCCGGTTGCAGGCGCTGGACCTGGCGACGCCCAATGCCGGGCTGATCACCGACATCATCGCCTGCCCCGGCCTGGACTATTGCGACCTGGCCAATGCCCGCTCCATTCCCATCGCCCAGGATATCGCGCACAAATTCGCCGACCTGGACCGCCAGCACGATATCGGCGAACTCAAGATCAAGATTTCCGGCTGCATCAATGCCTGCGGCCATCACCATGCCGGCCATATCGGCATATTGGGCGTAGATAAAAAAGGCGTGGAATTCTACCAGCTCCAGCTCGGTGGCTCCGGCGCTGAGGATGCCAGCATCGGCGACATTCTGGGTCCGGCCTTCGGCGAACACGAAATCGCGGACGCGGTGGAACGGGTGGTGGATGTCTATTTGAAGGAGCGCACACCGGGCGAACGCTTCCTCGACACCTATCGCCGCATCGGCATGGCCCAGTTCAAGACCGCCGCCTATGAAAAGCCCATCTCTGAAAAGAGTGTGGCGTGAGCAAGCTGATCAAAAGCAGCGCCTTCATACCCGACACCTACGCGCGGGTCGGCGATGACGCGGCGCTGCCGGAAGGCGCCGTGCTGGTGTCGCTGGCGCGCTTTGAAAAAGAACGCGAAACACTGCTGGCGCGCAACACCCCGGTGGGCGTGCTGCTGCAGTCCGACCAGTCACCGGAAAAGCTGGGCGACGACGTCACGCGCCTGTCCCTGGTGGCGTTGGACTTCCCCAAATTCCGCGACGGCCGCGCTTTTTCCTGGGCCCGCATGCTGCGCACACGGCTGGGCTTCACCGGCGAGATCCGCGCCGTCGGCGACTTTCTGTTTGACCAGATCAGCTACCAGCACCGTGTCGGCTTTGACGCCTGGCTGGTGCCGGACACATTCCGCCTGGAAGATTTTGCCAAAGCCCTGGCCGAGATGACCGATGTCTATCAGCCCAGCGCGGACGGCAAAAAGACCATCCGCGAATTGCGCGCTGGGCGTTAGCCCGAAACATTAAAAGCCCGCAATTCATGTTCGGTTCAGGTGGCCCCGACATAGAGTGACGCTCCTCTTCCCCAAGGAGCATTCCCCCGATGCGTAAAGCCCTTCTCCCCATGCTGGTCTCGCTGGCGCTGTGCGGCGCCGCGACCACGGCGATGGTCATGTCCAGCGCCGATGCCGCGCCGCAGCCGCACAAGCCGTTGATGGTCGCCGCCGCCGATGCGCCGGGCCTGCAGCTCGCCGCCAATGATGAAACACCCGGCCGCCGCGACCTGCGCCAGCGCACGCCGGAAGATTTCGCCACCCGCATGAAACAGATGTGCAATGACGGTTATGCCCGGCAGACGGCGCGGCTTGCCTATCTGGAAACCAGCCTGCAGCTCACCGCCGCCGAACGCCCTTTGTTCGCGCGCTGGAAAGACGCCAAGCTCAATATCGCCCACCGCCAGGCCGATAGCTGCGCCCAGCGCACCAGCCAGCGCGGCGCACGCCCGGACAGACAGCAACACAACGCCCAAGGCCAGACTGATCGTCAGACCGATCGGGTGCGGCCCAGCCCCGCCGACCGGATGGCGCGCGAGGAAGACCGCCTGAAAGAACGCCGTGCCGACATGCAAACCGAGCGCCCGGCGCTGGAAGCTTTCTACAACGCGCTTTCGCCGGCGCAGAAAACGCAGTTGGCGCGCGCCGGCATGGAAGGCCGCGGCCGGGGCGACAGGATGCGCCATCACATGTTTGCCAATGCCGGCGGCCCGCATGGACGAATGGAAAATGGCCGGATGGGCGAACGCCCGATGGGCCCGCCGCCGCCGGATGCGCCGCCGCCCGAACGCTGAATGTCATGGAAATGAAATGAAAGGCGCTCCTTTTGGGGCGCCTTTTATTTTTGGTCGCGCGGCCAGCGGAAAACCGCGAGGCCGCACTTTTCCGGGCCGACGCTCGCCATTTTTCTTGCCTTGGCGGCGGCCTTGCCCCAAACAATCGCGCCATGAACGCACCCGTCCGCATTGAAGCCCTGCCGCGCTTTGCCTCGGCGCTGAAGGCCATCGAAAGCCTGAAGCCGGGCGAGCCGCTGTACCTGGTCTATCCGGACAAATTCGCCGCCGCCGCCAACACTTTTCTGACCGGCTTTCCCGGCGACGTACTGTATGCCGTCAAGGCCAATCCGCATCCCATCGCCATCCAGCAATTGTGGGCGGCGGGCATCCGGCATTTCGATACCGCCTCTCTGGGCGAGATCGAGATCGTCAAAAATCTTTTCCCGGACGCCATCTGCCATTTCATGGCGCCGGTGCGCCTGCCCGGCCAGGCAAAGCTGGCGTTCGAAAAATACGGCGTTACCGATTTCGTGGTGGACAGCCAGACAGAGCTCGACAAGCTGCTGGCCGAAACCGGCAATCCCAAAAAACTGCGCATCTTTGTGCGGCTGGTGGCGCAACTGGGCGGCGCGTTGCTGGAAATGTCCAGCAAATATGGCTGCAGTCCCGAAGAAGCCGCCAAGCTGCTGCACAAGGTCAAGGCCTCCGGCGCCGCGCCCTGCCTGACCTTCCATGTCGGTTCGCAATGCCTGTCGCCTTTTTCCTATGCTCAGGCGATCGAGATCGCCCAGCGCACCATCACCTTGTCAGGGGTCGAGATCGCGGCGCTGGATATCGGCGGCGGCTTTCCCACCAGCTATGCCGGACAGGAAGCACCGCCCTATCACTGGTATTTCGACATGGTGAAGGAAGCGCTCAACACGCTGGGCCGGCCGAACCTGGCCGTGATGTGCGAACCGGGCCGCGCCTTGTGCGCGCAAGGCATTTCCCTGGTGACCCAGGTCGTGATGCGCCGCACCGACCGGCTCTACATCAATGACGGCATCTATGGCAGCTTTGACGAACAACGCTTTGTCAGCTTCGACGAAGATTATCCGCCCTCCGCCATCACCTTGGAAAAAAACAAGGCACGCCTGCTGACCGGCGAAAAGCGGCCTTTCCGCGTCTATGGCCCGACCTGCGATTCCGCCGACAAGCTGCCGCGCCCCCAGATGCTGCCGGACAATATCGCCAATGGCGACTTCATTCTGTTCGATGCGATGGGGGCCTATACCGTGTCGTCGCGGTCCAATTTCAACGGGTATTATCCTGATAGTTGGGCCGTCATAGAATAGTCGATTAACCCGCCGTTAAGCACTGCGGCGCGGGAACCCGCGAAATTCGTCACCAACGGATCGTTAAACTTCGCGCGTCATGCTCAGCGCATGTCCGGAACACAACGCCTGATCAATCTGCTGGAACTTGCCGCCCAAGGCCCCACCATGCGCGCCGCGCTGGCGGAGGAAGTGGCGGAGCTTCTGATTGCCTGGCCCGCCGATTGCCCGGTTGAAATGCGCGGCACTTGCGAGGCGCTGTTGGCCAAGGCAGCGCAGGAAGTGGACGATGACACACGCGCGCGCCTGCGCATCCGGCTTTATGCCGATCCCGAACTCAGCAACCGCATGCTGCCGCGCCAAGCCCAGGACCGCGCCCTGATCGAAGCGGCGCGCGCCGGGGAAGCCGTGCTGCCGCGCCTGGCCCGCGCGCTGGGTGTTTCCGAAATCCTGGCCTATGAAATCCTGCAGGATGAAAGCGGCCGCGCCCTGGCCGTGACGGCCAAGGCGCTCGGCCTCAACCGCGCCGCCTTTTCCGGTCTTGTGATGCTGGCGCAGCCGCGCGGCAATGTCGCCGACTGTTATGCCAGGCTGGATGCCTTTGACGCGATTTCCACAGTGGAAGCGGCGCGCGAACTGCGGCGCTGGAACGGCGAACAGCACGCGGCCTGAAATCAGGCCTGAACCTCGTGACGTTCCCTGGTTTTCAGAAGCTTCACGTTCGGAAACTTCTCCGCCACATAACCCAGTTCCCAGCTGCTTTTGGCCAGGAACACCGGCGCGCCGTCGCGGTCGGTGGCCATGCCGCCGCGATTGCCGGCGGAAAATTTCTCCAGCTCCGCTTCCGTGCCTTGCAGCCAGCGGGCGCTGTCATAGGGCGAGGCCTCCAGGTCGGCTTCCAGATTATATTCCGCCACCAGCCGAGATTTCAGCACATCAAGCTGCAAGGCGCCGACGACGCCGACAATCCATTGCGAGCCGATCACGGGCTTGAACAATTGCGTCACGCCTTCCTCGGCCAGGCTTTCCAGGGCGCGGGCGAGATGCTTCTGCTTCATGGGATCTGACAGCCGCACCCGGCGCAGAATTTCCGGCGCAAAATTGGGAATGCCGGTAAAGACCACGCCGCCGGATTCCGACAAGGTATCGCCAACCCGCAAAGTGCCGTGATTGGGAATACCGATAATGTCGCCCGGCCAGGCCTCGTCCACCGTTTCGCGCTCACTGGCAAAGAACAGGATGGGATTGTGCACGCCGATGCTTTTGCCGGTGCCCGATTGTTTCAGCTTCATGTTGCGGCGAAATTCGCCCGACGCCAGGCGCAGGAACGCCACGCGGTCGCGGTGATTGGGGTCCATATTGGCCTGCACCTTGAAGACAAAGCCGGTGACTTCCTTGTCTGCCGGCTTGATGGCGCGCCCTATGGCGGCCTGTTCGCGCGGCGGCGGGGCATAAGCGGCCAAGGCGCCCAGCAATTCGGCCACGCCGAAATTCTTTAAAGCCGAACCGAAATAGACCGGCGACAAATGCCCTTCGCGATAGGTGGCGAGGTCAAATGCCGGCAGGCCGTCGCGGGCCAGACCGACATCTTCTTCCAGCTGGGCCTTGGCGGCGTCATCCAGCACGACCTCCCGGTTGAAGGGAATAAAAGCGTTGCTCGCCAGATCGCGCACGCCTTTGAAATTCTGGCCCATGCCTGCCGGCCAGACCATGGGCGCGGTTTCGATCTGCAACTGGTCCGCCAGCTCATCCAGCAATTCAAAAGGATCTCGGGCTTCGCGGTCCATCTTGTTGACGAAGGTCATGATGGGAATGTTGCGCAAGCGGCAAACCTCGAACAGCTTGCGGGTCTGCGCCTCGATGCCCTTGGCGGCGTCAATCACCATCACCGCGCTGTCCGCGGCGGTGAGGGTGCGGTAGGTGTCTTCGGAAAAGTCTTCGTGGCCCGGTGTGTCCAGCAGGTTGAAGACTGCGCCCTGATATTCGAACGTCATAACCGCCGAAGTGACCGAGATGCCGCGTTCCTGTTCGATCTTCATCCAGTCCGATTTGGCGCGCCTGGCATCGCCGCGCGCCTTGACCCGGCCAGCAGCATGAATGGCGCCGCCCAGCAACAGCAGATGTTCGGTCAAGGTGGTCTTGCCCGCGTCGGGATGGGAAATGATCGCGAAAGTACGGCGTCTGGCCGCTTCGCTGGCGGGGGTCTGGCTCATGCGGGAGGGGGTAGCAGCCGCGCGCTTTTCCGGCAAGACAAAGTGTGAAATCAGGGTTTTTCCGGCATCATCCGTCGCGCCCGGAGGAAAATCTCCAGCCCCCGCACCGAAAACAACAGAGCGGTAAAGACGATCGAGACGTCAGTGAGCAGAGCGGCATTGACGTGCAGCGCAGCGGCCTCAAGCCCTATTCCGGCCCGCAGCCCCAGGCGCAGTACCACCAGCAGCGCCAGCACGATCACCCCGGCCATCGAGCCACTGGACATCAAGGTGCCGTCTTCGGGATGGAGGTGCAATCGGGTCAGCTTGCCCCAATACCAGCCGCCGCCAATGGCCAGTACCGCCGCCACCGCGAACCAGGGCGCATCGGGCAATTGCGGCGGCGATGCCGCGAGCAAGGCGCCGGCGGCGAAAATCATCAGCGCGGGCCGGATCAAAAGATTGCGCAGCTTCAAGCGCTGCGGCTTCAGCATCTTGTTCATCCGGAAATAAAGGATCGGCAGAATGATCAAGATGGGAAGGGCGATGCTGAGCGTGTGCGGATCCATCTTTGTCTCTAGACGATTTTCTCGTCCACAAAGGCGCGGCCTTCACGGTCTTCGATTTCCACAATCCACAGATCGGGATCGGTCTTGATCTGTTTTTCAAACCACAGATGGGCGCGCGGCTCTTCGCCCCATTCGCCCAGCGGCTTGGCCCAGACCAGCGTGCCGCTGCCGTCGCGCGCCTGGTTCAGCACCAGGCAGTTGCCATCCAGCTTGGACAGTTTCAGCACAATGGCGCCGGCTTCTTCATTGCCTTTGCGAATGACGAAGGCCGAGGCGCCCGCAACTTCGACGCGCCGGATCAGCGCCCGCACAAAAATTCCGGCCTTGAGGCGTGGCGTGGCAGTCATGGCGTTGTTCTAGACGATTATGCCGCGCCTCGAAATGGCAGTAATTCGGCGCTTTGCAGCCTTGTTCCATCGGCGGCTACCACGGCATAGGGCAGGCGCAGCATCACAATGGTGCCCTCGCCCAGCGCCGATTGCATCGCCATTTCGCCGCCATGCATGCCCGCCAGCGCCTTGACCAACGCCAAGCCCAGGCCGGTGCCTTCCTTGGCGCGGGTCTGGGCGCCTTCCACCTGTTCGAACGGCTTGCCCAGTTTCTCCAAATCCGACTTGGCGATACCGGTGCCGGTGTCGCTCACCGCCAGGATGATGCCGTCTTTCACGGTGGCCGTCACCGTCACCTTGCCGCCGCGCGGCGTGAATTTGACGCCATTGCTGACCAGATTGACCAGCATCTGCTTGACGGCGCGCTTGTCGGCAAAAATCTGCCGTGCCTCGGGCACGATCTTCAAATTCACCGCCACGCCGCCGCGCTCCGCCGCATGACTGACAAAGCGAATGGCAGAAGAGGCCACTTCGTCCAAATCGAACAATTCTTCATAGAGTTCAAACTTGCCGGCCTCGATCTTGGACATGTCGAGCACGCCATTGATCAGCTCCAGCAGATGGCCACCCGATTCATGGATCAACCGGGCATATTCCTGATAGCGCGGCGATCCCACCGGGCCAAAAATCTCGCGCGTCATCACTTCGGAAAACCCGATAATCGCGTTCAGCGGCGTGCGCAATTCATGGCTCATATTGGCCAGGAAATTGGTCTTGGCGCGTGAAGCGCTTTCCGAGGCATCGCGCGCCTGGACCAGCGCCAGTTCCTGCGTCTTGCGTTCGGAGATGTCGCGCGTGACCGCAACAATATCGGTCGCGCCGCCCATATCATCCAGCGGCGCCGGGCGGCAGCGTATTTCGGCCCAGAGATAATGCTTGTCGCGGTGGCGCAGGCGCACTTCCACCGCGCCGTCCTTGCCGGAATACAGCGCGTTCATGAAAGCGGCCAACAAGGTCGCCAGATCGTCGGGATGCACCAGCGCCGCCATGGCCTGGCCCTCCAGCTCCGCCGGCAGCCGCCCCAGCAGCGGATAAGAAGCGGGGCTGGCGAAACGGATACGGCCATCGGCAGAATGGCGTGTGATCAGGTCCATGGCATGATCGGCCAGGAAGCGGTACATCGCCGTGCCTTCCGCCGCCGCCTTGTCGGCGGCGCGCTGGCGATCCTGCGACGCCGCCGCCACCAGCACCGCCTGCGCCAGCGCCGCCAGCACCGAGACCGCATAGATTTCCCACGGCAGGGTCAGGCGGGACAGCGGCAGCATGTCGGCCGCTTCCAGGCTGGCCACCACCAGGAAGGCCGCGGCCGCCGCAAATCCGGCACGCACCACCTGCGAACGCCCGCCTGCCAGCGCCGCTTCTGCTGGAACCAGCGCGAACCACACCACCAGCGGCGAGACCACTCCCCCCGTCAGGGCCGCCAGATAACCGATCACGCCGGCGAAAAGTATGAGACCGGCCTGTTCCAGCCGGGGAATCGAAATCGGCAGAAACCCCAGCAGGGCAAGGACCAGCGGCGCAGCCAGGCCGGCCATCGCCACAGTCTCGGCGCCACCGGGCCGTCCCACCAAACCGGCAAAGCTGAGCGCCAACACCGCGCCGACAGCACCCTTGGCCGCCTGCACGGCGATAAACCGCCGCCGCAGCGCCTTGGCATCGAAGGTGGACGTGTTAACAGCCATTAAGTTCTTTTACCCAGCACAGGCCTCATACGGGCCAGTTTCGCCGTGCAAACTTTAACGAAACTTGAAGACGGCGGACCACTGTTAGGCAATCCACAGGGATTGTGGCCGCAGGATGCCGCGATTCGGGCGGCAGCGTCTCTTGAGAGACTCTGGGCGGCTCTAACCATTCCGCAACTCGCGGGCGGGCACACTGGGGAATGACGCCAGAAGGCGGCCACACAGGGGCAGAAGTCTTGCAAAAACTGCAGGTGCAAATTCCGTGCGAACCGGCTGGTGATTCCACCCAGTTGCTCGACGCGCTGCACGCCCTGCGCGTCGCCGTCACCATGTTCGATTCCGCCGGCCGCCTGCGCTTCGCCAATGCGCATCTCAATCATTTTTTCCGCGGCCTGCCGCCCTATCACGAGTTGATCGGCCGCCCGTATGAAGAAATCATCCGGCTGGAGCTGCCGGAAACCGACCCCGCTTCGCTGAAGGACGGCGTCGAGGCTTATGTGGACCTGCGCATCGGGCAACTCGCGCCGCGCGCCTGGGCGCCGCTGGATGTGGTGATGGCCGATGGCCGCGTCCTGGAAATCAAGGCGCGGCGCGACGGCCATGGCGGCGCCATCCTGCTGTGGAACGACGTCACCAAGGAACGCCACCAGTTCGCCCGTCTGGAAGAAGGCATCAGGCTGTCCGCCGACGCCTTTGCTTTTTATGACGCGCGGGACAATTTCATCACCGGCAACGAACTTTATGCCGGGCTGGCCGGCAAGCCGCTGGTGGCGCTGCGCGGCAGGCCTTTCGAGAGCATCATCCGCGAGATCGTGCAGAGCGACCGGCTGGTCATCACGGGCACGCCGGAAGAATGGATCGCGCGCCGGCTGCGCGGCCACAAACAGCAAAGCTCGGTCGACACCTTGCAGACCAGCGACGGCAAGGCCTATTTGGTGCGCGACTGCGTCACCCCCGATGGTGGCCGCGCCGTGGTCTTCACGGATATCACCGAAAAGACTCGCGCCGAAGACGCGCTAGCCCAGGCGCAGCGCGCGCTGGACGATACGCGCGATGAAGCGGCCCGCCAGAGCGGCTATCTGTCCGATCTCACCAAACGGCTCGATGTGGCGTCTGCCCAGGCCGACAATGCCAAGACCGTGCTCCTGCGCACCATGAGCCATGAACTGAAAACGCCGCTCAACGCGATCCTGGGCTTCTCGGAACTGATGACCACCCTGGCGGACAATCTGGGCCCCGAGCAGGTGCGCGAATATGCCGGGCTGATCCATCAGGGCGGCACCAATCTGTTCAAGATGCTGAACCAGATCATGGACCTCACCAAGATTTCGGCCGGCCGTTATGATTTGCAGATCCTGGGGATCGATGCCGGCGGCATGTTGTGGCTGGCGCGGGAAAATTTTCTCGCCCGCGCCGCAGCCAAGGACATTGTCATCAATGCCGATGCCTCCCCCATCGGATTGATGGCGCGCGCCGATGAAAGCGTCCTCACCGGCATGCTCAATGCCGTGATCGACAATGCCCTGACCTTCACCCAGAAGGGCGGCCGCATCGATCTGGCGGCCACCCGCGATGCGGCCACCGTGCGCCTGAGCGTCAGCGACAATGGCCCGGGGGTCGCGGCGGCGGATTTGGGCCGCATCCTGCAGCCTTTCGAGCATGCCGGCCGCGTCGCCGACCATGCCAAGGGCGCGGGGCTTGGCCTGACCCTGGTCCGGGCTTTCGCGGAACTGCACGGCGGCAAGCTGCTGGTCGAAAGCCAGGTGGGCGAAGGCTTCAAGGCCGTCATCATCCTGCCGGCGGGCTGATCCGCCCCCTTTCGGCCTCGCGTCCGTTCCCGCGCGTAACGTTCCGTTTACATCAAAGACCCAATGGCGGCGCCGATATGGCGGCCAGCCATAAAATTCAAATCGAATTTTAGCCAATAACGATTCAATCGCATCGCGTATTTGAATCGAAGCGGAGCGTTCCGCGACACTCCGCGTTTTCCTCAAGTGCGAGGAAAGCCTGATGAACCGCCGATTAGTTTCAAATTTAGCGAAAGATTTCAGTCGGTCGAAAACCCCGTGGCGCATTCTCCTCGCGTACCAGCAAGACAAGGTGCGTGCATGATTCTCCGGGCTGTGTTTTGGATTGGGCTTGTGTCGCTGTTGGCGCCGCATGAGCCCGATCTTGGCCTGGGACGCCCGGGCGCCGGCATATCGCTTCCTGACACCGTGAAATCCTGGGCCGTTACTGGTCTCTCGCGCCCGGGGAATATTTGCGGTGCCGCCGAGGGGCTATGTGCCGGCGGCCTCGGCACCTTGACGCAATCGCTCGACCGCCAGCGCCTGGCGGACATGAAGCTGGAACTGGCCGCCAGCATCAAGGCGCGGGAAACCGCGCAGCCCTATTCCCAGATACACAATTCCTGAAGTCCGCGCGTCAAGGCGTTGTGGGCAAGGCGAGCGGATCGCGGTTCTGCGATGCGCCCATCTGGCGGCAGGCGCCGAAGCCGCTGCCCCAGCCGCTGTGATAAGCCTTGTTGCCCTGATAGGCGCTATCGTCGCGGGTAAAGCCGGTGTCGCGCTTGTTGGCGCCCTGCATGCTGGCCGAGGCGCAGCCATCCGAATAGCCCGCCCGGAAGTCCGGCGATTTGCGCAGGGCCGGGCTGGTACAGGCCGCAAGCGGCAAAAGGCATATCAGGATCAGTTTGCGCATCAGCATGTCCGAAAATGTGAAGCTTGGTTTTACCCCGGATTAAGGCGCGACACCTAATATGTCCCTCAAGGGGAGGCGTTCATGGAACTGGAAAATCTGTCGGATTTGCGCGTCCTGCTGGTCGCACGCAAGGGATCATCGACCCAGGTGCTGCGCACCGTCTTCAATGTGGCTGGCATTACCAAAGTCACCAGCGTGGCCGAGCCGCGCCGGGCCATCGAACTTCTCTGCATCGAGCATTTCCATGCCGTCTATGTTGAAGGCGCGATGGAACATGACGGCGTGCCGTTCGCCCAGGCGGCGCGGCGGCTGCCCTCGCTGCTCAATCCCATGATTGCGATATTCGCGGTGTTCCCCCAGGCCCGCAAGCGCGATGTCGAGACCGCCCGCGACCTTGGCGTGCATGACGTGATCTGCCGCCCGGTCAGCCCCAAAACCGTGATGACGAAATTGCGCGCTGCACTGGTGGCGCCGCGCTCCTTCATCGCCGCCCCCAGCTTTTTCGGCCCAGACCGCCGGGCAACCCGCCCCGGCGCCCCACCGCTTAAGGATCGGCGCCAGCGCACCACTCGCAAAGTCTCGGTGGCGATGGTCTAGGTACCTAGCCCTTCGCTTGCGCTACGGGCGTTCGTCGTTTTCGCAGGTCCACCGGACCTGCTCACGCTGCGCGCGTCTTTCGCTGTCGCTCAAGACCCTCACTCCGCGGCGGCGCGGATTTCGTGGCGCTTGCCCAGATTTTCCGCGGCATAATCCCAGTTCAGGATTTTGCCCAGCACGGCTTCGAGATATTTCGGCCGCGCATTCTGGTAATCCAGATAATAGGCATGTTCCCAGACATCCACCGTGAGCAGGCAATTGACGCCCTTGGCCATCGGCGTCTCGGCATTGCCGGTTTTTTCGATCCCCAGCTTGCCGTCTGTTGACACCAGCCAAACCCAGCCGGAGCCGAACGCGTTCTTGCCGGCATCCGCCAGCGCGGCAATGAGCGTGGAGACATCGCCGAAATCGCGCGCGATGGCGCTGGCGAGTTTTCCGCTGGGCTCGGTCTTGCTGGGCGTCAGGCTCCGCCAATAAAAATCGTGGTTCCACACCTGGGCGGCATTGTTGAAAATCTTTTTCTCTTTGTCGTCTGCCGCAGCTTCGGTCGCCTGGACAATCTCTTCCAGAGTCATGCCGGCGAATTTGGTTTTTTCCACCAGCTTGTTGAGCGTGTCCACATAAGCCCGGTGATGCTTGTGATAGTGGAACGCGATGGTGGTGGCCGAGATGACGGGCTCCAGCGCCTTTTCATTCCAGGGCAAAGGCGCAAGTGTGAAGGGAGCAGACATGGGAACCTCCGGGGAAAAGGGAATTCTTCCCGGAAACGCGCCAAGCGGCGGAACGCTCCATTTGTCAGCAAAAAGACGAATGCGGGAAATCGTGATGATGATGAACGTGATTGTCACTCGACTTTCGCACCAGAGTCGCAGAAAAAAGAAATATGCGGAGTAGGACACAGCAAATCTGGAGGCCACAATGCCTGCCTATGAAATCTGTTATCTCGATACCGACGGCGCCCTGACCTATAAGTTCGCGGCGGATTGCACCGACGACAGCCGCGCCAAGGTTCTGGCGCATGCCATGAAATTGCCCAGCGCCAAGCGCCTGGAAGTGTGGAGCGGCGAGACGCTGATCTATGCGCGGCCCTCCGAAGGCCCGCAGATGCGCGCACAGGTCGCCTAGCGGCAGCCTAGGCGACGCGCGCTTCCTAGATCAATTTTTCGGCGGCGACCCAGGCCAGGGTTTTGGCCAGCGCCCGCTCCAGCCGATCGAACAATTCGCCGATTTCCGCTTCGCTGATGATCAGCGGCGGACACAGGGCGATCCGGTCTGAAGGCAAAGGCCGCACAATCAGACCTTCCTGCTGTGCGAACACGCTTAACTGGAACGCGACACCCTTGGCCGGATCAAAACTCTGCTTGCTGGATTTGTTGGCCACCAGTTCGATGCCGGCGATCAATCCGACACCTTTGGCTTCCCCCACCAGCGGATGGTCCCCCACGGATGCGAGCCGTTTCAGAAACACGGGTTCGACATGCCGGACATGACCAACCACATCGCGCTTCTGGTAAATTTCCAGGGTCTTGAGCGCCACCGCCGCCGCGACCGGGTGGCCGCCATAGGTAAAGCCATGCGCCAGAACGCCCAGCTTACGCGATTCCTGGTCAATGATCTCGGTCAGTTCGGGTGACAGCAATACCGCCGAGATCGGTAGATAGGCCGATGACAGGGCTTTGGCGATGGTCATGCTGTCAGGCTCGAAACCGTATTTGCCGCAGCCGAACCATTCGCCGGTGCGGCCAAAGCCGGTGATCACTTCATCGTCAATCAGCGTGATGGCGTATTTGTCCAGCACCTTGGTGATGGCGTCGAAATAGCCTTCCGGCGGCACCATGGCGCCGCCCGCGCCCATCACTGGCTCGACGATCATCGCCGCCACCGTGTCCGGTCCTTCGCGCTGGATCAGCGCGTCCAGGCTGGCGGCAAGGCGCGCGGAATATTGCAGTTCGCTCTCGCCCGCTTCCGCGCCGCGATAAAAATGCGGACATTCAGTGAAGCGCGCAAAGTCGAAGGGCAGATCGAAGCTTTTGTGATTGTTGGGAAGGCCGGTCAGCGATGCCGACGCCAAGGTGACGCCGTGATAGGCCTTTTGCCGGGCGATGATTTTTTTCTTCTGCGGCGTGCCCCGGGCATTGGCGGCATACCAGGCGAATTTTACTTGGGTATCGTTGGCCTCCGAGCCTGAACAGCCGAAGAAAACCTTGCCCACTGGAAACGGTACGAGTTGCTTGAGCTTTTCCGCCAGCTCCAGGCCAGGCTCATGGCTTTTGCCGGCGAAAAGATGGCCATAGGAAAGCTTGCGCATCTGTTCGGCGGCGACATCCGCCAGTTCATTTTCGCCCCAACCCAGCGCCGTGGACCACAGGCCCGACATCGCTTCCAAATAATCCTTGCCGGCCGCGTCATAGACGAAAACGCCTTTTCCCCGTTCGATGATCAGCGGGCCGCTTTCGTCCAACGCCTTGAGGTTGGCAAAAGGATGCAGCAGCGCCTGCATATCGCGGGCCTGGGCATTGGAAAGCGTCATGGCGAAAACACCTTTGGGACGGAAGGAGTTTGAGCCTTTTGTTCTCGTTGCACCAGATTTTATGCTATCGCAGCCCGGCAGAATTCGGGAACCGGCCATGCGGGGTCTTATGCAGGATTGGCCGATGCTGGTGCATCGGCTGATTGATCACGCCGCGCTCTATCATCAGGGCGCCGATATTGTCAGCCGCACCGTGGAAGGCCCCATCCACCGCACCGGGTATGCGCAGATCCGTGTCCGCGCCCGCAAGCTGGCCCGGGCGCTGGCAAAGCGCGGGGTGCGCCCCGGCGACCGGGTCGCGACGCTTGCCTGGAACACCCATCGCCATCTGGAAAGCTGGTACGCCATTGCGGGGATGGGCGCGGTTTATCACACGCTCAATCCGCGCCTGTTCCCCGACCAGATCGCCTGGATTGCTAATCATGGCGGCGCCAAAGTCTTGTTGTATGACAATTGCTTCGCCCCGATTGTCGAGGCAATTGCGCCACAGCTAAAGCATCTCGAGATAGTCATCGCCATGAGCGATGAGATCGCGCCCATCATGCTGAAGAAAAAACCGCTGGCCTATGAAACGCTGATCGCGGGCAAAGGCGATTTCGACTGGCCGGCGCTGGACGAGGATTCCGCCTGCGGGCTTTGTTATACCTCGGGCACCACGGGCGATCCCAAGGGCGTGCTGTATTCCCAGCGCAGCAACATGCTGACGGCGTTGCTGGCGGGCCAAAGTCCCGGGCTGAACATGGGCCCGCTGGACCGGGTGTTGCCGGTGGTGCCGATGTTTCATGCCAATGGCTGGGCCATTCCCTTCATCGCCGCCATGTCCGGCGCCAGCCTGGTGATGCCCGGGCCACGGCTGGACGGCGCTTCGCTTTATGACTTGCTGGCGCAGGAAAGGGTCACCCTGACCGCCGGGGTGCCGACGGTGTGGCTGAACCTGCTGCAGTATATGGACGACAACAAATTGCAGCTGCCGCACCTGAAGCGTGTCTGCATCGGCGGTGCGGCGGCGCCCGCTGCCATGATCGAGCGCTTCGAGAACCAGTATGGCGTGAACGTGATCCATGCCTGGGGCATGACCGAGATGAGCCCGATCGGCACCATGGGCATCATCAAGCCGCCGCTGGACAAGCTGCCGCGCGCCGCGCAACTGGCGATCAAGAGCAAGCAGGGCGCGCCGCATTTCGGCGTCGAGATGAAGATCACCGATGACAAGGGCCGCGAACGGCCCCGTGACGGCAAGGCGGTGGGGCGATTGAAAGTGCGCGGCCCCAATATCGCACGCGCCTATTTCCGCGGCGCCGGCAAGGAGGCGTTCGACAAACTGGGCTGGTTCGATACCGGCGATGTCGCCAGCCTGGATGCGGACGGCTATATGCAGATCACGGACCGCTCCAAGGATGTCATCAAGTCGGGCGGCGAATGGATTTCCACCATCCAGATTGAAAATCTCGCAGTCGGCCATGATGCGGTGGCCGAAGCGGCGGTGATCGGCGTCGCCCATCCCAAATGGGGCGAGCGGCCTTTGCTGCTGGTGGTGCGCCGGCCCGGCGCTGCACTGGACCAAGGAGGCATGCTGGCGCATTTGAAAGGCAAACTTCCCAAATGGTGGCTGCCCGATGCGGTGGTGTTTGTTGACGAAATACCGCACACTGCCACCGGTAAAATCCTCAAAACGGAATTGCGCCGCCGCTTCGCGGATTTTAAATTCCCCAGGTAATTCCGGTTTTCACGCATGCGATTTCAGCTTCTTGCCGCCCAATTGGCGCTTGCCACCCTTTTGCTGGCGCTTGTCGCGGCGCTGCTCGCGGTGGGCGGCGTGCGCCTGGGCCTGATGCCGTTCGGCAGCGGCTTCAGCATCATGACGGCGGCCACGGTGCTGGGCCTGCTGGCGCTGGCCATGGCCCTGGGCTGGCTATTCTGCGCCCTCAAAAGCAACCACGGCGCGGGCAAGCGGGCCGGGCTGATTGCATTGCTGGGCAGCCTGGCATTGCTGTTTCCGCCGCTGCACACCGTCTATCTGGGAATGACATCGCCGGCGATACACGACGCCACCACCAATCCGGAGGACCCGCCGCAATTCGTTGCCCTGGCGAAGCGCCAGCCGGGCATGAACCCGCCCGCCTATGACGGCAATATGCAGATCACCTTTCAAGGCGAGACCAACACCGCCGCCTATATGCTGCACACTTACTATGCCGCCCTCACCAAGCCTTATGCGCGGCTGCTGACGAGCAAGGAAAAGCTCTTTGCGCATGCGCTCGACACGGCCAGGCGCATGGGCTGGACGATCGTGGACACCAGCGAAAAAGATGGGCGGATCGAAGCCACTGACAAATCCTTCTGGTTTGGCCAGACCGCCGACATCGTCATCCGGGTGCAGACGGCGGGAGCTCTTGGGGCGCGGCTGGATATCCGTTCGCAGAGCGAACAGGGCATGCGCGATTTCGGCAGCAATATCGCGCGGCTGACCGCTTACCTCAAAGCGCTTTAAGACATCATCCGGTAGCGCGCGCCGTCCTGCGCCACACGTCCGTCCCCCGTCATATGCTGCAGATGGGCCAGCACCGTCAGTTCCGCCGCCTTGACCAGCATCGGCGCCAGTCCCGCATAGAGCCGCGCAACAATGGCGGGCACAGTATCGTCGCCCCGCCCCAGGCAGGCGGCGATCTGGCCTTCGCGCATCCGGCGATGGGTGATGAGGGCGCGCAGGAATGGCGGCGGCGGCGTGATGGGCGAGCCATGGGTGGGATAAAGAATCGTGTCGTCGCGGCCCAGCAGCTTTTCCAGGCTGCGCAGATAATCGCCCATATTGCCGTCGGGCGGCGCGATCACGCTGGTGGACCAGCCCATCACATGGTCGCCGCAGAACAGCGCTTTTTCCTCGTCCAGCGCGTAGCACATATGGTTGGAGGTATGGCCGGGCGTGAAAACGCAAGTGATGGAAAAATCCGCGCCCGCGATTTTCTGGCCGTCGGTCACCCTGATGTCGGGCGCGAAGAGGCGGTCGCCGCCTTCTTCGACGTCATTGGTTTCGACGTGCGGGCCGAAGCCGTAAGTGGGCGCGCCGCCCCATTCCTTCAGCGGCTGGGCGGCAGGCGAATGATCCTTGTGGGTATGGGTGATGAGGATGTGACTTACTGTGCGGCCATCCAAAGCGCGCTTGAGGGCTGCGACATGTTCAGGCAAATCGGGGCCAGGATCAATCACGGCGACATGATCGCCCGCGCCGATGATATAGACGCCGGTGCCGCGAAAGGTGAAAGCGCTGGGATTGGGTGCGAGCAGCCGGGCGATGCGCTGGCTCAGGCGTTGTTCCACGCCATAGACAGGCGCAAGCGAGAGGTCGAACTGTATCGCCATCAATAAGGCTTGTCGTCCAGCGCGCGCAGAAAGCCGCGCAGCAGCCGCCAATAATACCAGAGCACCAGCAGCAGCGAGAAAAGCCCCGCCAGCGGCAACAGCATCATCCAGCCCGCGCCCACCATGGCGCCCGGCCAGAACGGCCAGCCCGGTGTGAAAGGCCAGATCAGCGAGAAGAGCGAAAAGCCCATGCCCATGGTGAACACAAACATCATCGCCAGAGCGACAATCAGCATGGTCCAGAACACCCGGATCTGGTTGCGGTAATGGCTTTCATGGATGCTGCCCAGGGCGTGGGCCAGCCGCACATGGGCGATGATCACCCCGATCAGGGCGGTCAGGCCGCCGGCAGGCGCGATCAGGAAAAGCCCATAGCTGAGCAAAACCAGCAGGCGCTCGTCACTGGACGGATTTTGGGGGTCATTCAGCATTTGCCGCAGGGTAAAGCGGCCCGGCCGGTAAGGCAATTTTCACCATATGACCGCCATTATGGCCCTTTCGCCGCCATCCATTTGAATTTGGTGATATTTTGGCCAACGACCGCACCGTCCGCTTCCTGCATGCCTTGGGCGGGGCCTCCACCAGCCGGGTGCTCAATCTTGGCCGCATCGCCAAGATCAACCAGGACGAACCGGAACACAGCGAAAAGCCGATGTTCCGCTCCAACATCGTCAACAGCGCTTTCATCCTCAAGCACCGCATGCGCTCGGATGAAACCTATCTGTTCAATTCGGTGCGTTCGGTAGCGACCAAGGTCATCATTCCCTTCGACCTGGATGATCTGCGGGCCGGCGGCCGTTCCATTTTCATCGAGCAGCGCGGCTTTGAAGAAAGCCTGCGCCAGGCAGGAAATTACAACAGCGAGAATCTTGTCCGCGACCTCAGCGTGCTGCGGTTGATGAACACCATTCCCTCACTCGATCCATTTCTGCTGCGCGAACATCTGCGCAACAATCAATTCGATGTCGCAGCCTGTTATTTCGAAATCTCGGCGGGCGACCAGCAGCGCATGCATGACTTCACGTCCGGAGAATTGTCGCGCCTGATCCAGCTGGCCGGCGGCGCCGGCAATGACGCCTCCAGCAACCGCCTGGTGAGCGCGCTGCTGTCCAGCCAGGTCGATGAAAAGCTGGAGCCGCTGCGCATGACATTGGGCCTGACCGGCAACGATTTCCGCGAAGGCGTCTTCAGCTGGCGCGGCTTTCTTTATTACAAATGGTCGATGAACCAATTCTGGCCCGACGTGATGAAAGTGTTGCGCGAGATCAAGGAAATCCGCCCGCACGGCCCGGTCTCGCCCGATCAAAGCGCCTTTCTCACCAGCGCCAAGCGCAGCATCATCGAGATGGTGCGCGACAATGGCAAACACGTGACCAAGGTGCTGGAGATTTACGACAGTTCGTTCCATGAACTGGTCGCCAACCAGGCGCCCAAGACCTTCCGCGACTTCCTGCTCAGCGCGCCCTACATGTTCCTGGAGCTGGGCGAGAAGATGGGCGCGATCTCCCACATTGTCAGTTTCTGGCGCTACCGTTTTCCGCCGGGCACCGTGCCGCATATTGATGCCGAAGAGCTGTCCATCATCTTCCAGGACTTCACCAGCGGCTTCGGCGAGCCCAACAAGGCCGATGGTCCGGCGCTGCAGCGGCCCATGGTCATCGAGGCCGGCTGATTTTTGTTCCGTATGAGGGAACTTCCATCCATCTGGCCCGTTAGACGGGCGAGATATTTGGAAAAGGACCTCTCATGAAAAACGTCACCACATTTGCCGCCGCCGCCACCCTGGCGGCTTTCGCCTTTGCCGCTCCCGCCGCCCAGGCGTCGGACAAAAGCGATCTGCTGCACGACGCCAACACCACCATCAACAATCTGAAACACGACCCGGCCTTCGGCACCGCCCGCACCATGCTGCAGGACGCCAAGGCGATTTACATCGTGCCCAAGCTGGTCAAGGGCGGCTTCATCTTCGGCGCCGAAGGCGGCGATGGCGTGTTGCTGCGCCGCACCGGCCATGGCTGGAGCGAGCCGCGCTTCTACGGCATGGGCTCGGCCTCCTTCGGCCTGCAGGCCGGCCTGGAGCAGGCGGAGCTTGTCTTCATCATCAACAGCGACCGTGCCTTGGCCGGTATCGAGCATGGCAATTTCAAGCTGGGCGCGGGCGCCGGCATTACCGTGGTCAACCTGTCCTCTGGCGCTGAAGGCGCCACCACCGCCCATGGCGGCGACATGGTGGTTTGGACTTCGGGTTCGGGCGCCTATGCCGGCCTGACCTTCAACGGTTCGATCATCAGCCCGGACAAGGGCGAGAATTCCACGCCCCCGGGCCCCCAGTCGGAAGCTCTGCGCAAGAATCTTGCGAGCGTCTGGTAGATATCGCGACCTGGATAGCCTAAGATGGGGCGCTCGCGGATCAACCGCGGCGCCCCATTTTCTTAGAGGAATGCCCAGATGAAGAAATTCTTGATCGTGTCCTGTGTCGCCGCCCTGGCGTTGCCGACTGTCGCCTTCGCCGATGTCAGCGCCGAACTGACTGTTGCCTCCAACCATGCCGGCATGGCCTCCAAGGCCGCCGCCATCGACACCGTGCACATGCACCTGCACCATGTCGTGAACTGCCTGGTCGGCCCGTCGGGCAAGGGCTTCGACGCCGCCCCGGGCAACCCCTGCGCCAAGGCTGGCAACGGCGCCATCCCGGAAGGCAGCGCCGCGCAGAAGACCAAGCTTGAGACCGCCCTGGCTTCGGCCAATGCGGGCATTGCCGCCACGGACCTCGCTGCCGCCCAGAAGGACGCGGGCGACGCCGCCTCGGCGATCGACAGCGCGAAGTAAGACTTTCACTACGCCGGCGCGATGGCGAAGCCTGTGGGGCTTCGCCATCGGGCAGGGCAATTTCAAGCTGGGCGCGGGGGCCTCGGGTTCGGGCGACCATGCCGGCCTGACCAGGAATCTGGCTGGCGTCTGGTGGTTCCTACCCCTCTGGTTCTTATAACCTGAGTAGGCTAAAATGGGGCGTTCGCGGATTAACCGCGACGCCCCATTTTTCTTAGAGGAATACCCAGATGAAGAAGTTCTTGATCGCATCCTGCGTCGCCGCTCTGGCGTTGCCGACCGTCGCCTTTGCCGATGTCAGCGCCCAGGCCACCGTCGCCGCCAACCATGCCGGCATGGCCTCCAAGGCCGAAGCCGTCGACATGATCCACTTGCACCTGCACCATGTCGTGAACTGCCTCGTCGGCAAGGATGGCACGGGCTATGACATCGGCTCGGGCAATCCCTGCGCCAAGGCTGGCAATGGCCTGATCCCGGAAGGCAGCGCCGCCCAGAAGCCCAAGTTCCAGACCGCCCTGGCCTCGGCCAATGCGGGCATTGCGGCCACCGACCTTGCCACCGCCCAGAAGGACGCTGCGGCCACCGCGGCTGCCATCAACAGCGCCAAGTAGTCGTTTATTACGACGGAGCGACGGCGAAGCCCTGCGGGGCTTCGCCGCGCAACCGGCGCGCCATCATCGTTTCATAAGCCGCCTCGATCTGGCGGGTGGTGCGGGCGGTGTCGAACAGAGGCGCCTTGCGCCGGTTCTCCTTCAGCCGATCCCGATAGTGCTGCAACAGCACCGGATCGCGCGCCAATGCCAGCGCCAGCTTTTCATAATCCGCCAAAGTATCCGTCACCAGTTCGGGCAGGCCCACCGCTTGCAGCAGGCTGGCCGCAACGCGGCCCGCGAAGGCCGCGCCGCGGCAGGTGAGCAGCGGCAGTCCCGCCCATAGCGCATCGCTGGCGGTGGTGTGGGCGTTGTAAGGCAGGCTGTCGAGAAACAGATCGCCCAGCGCCATGCGCGCGACATGGGCGTCCAGCGGCAACGGCGGCGCGAAGATCAGCCTCTGCGGATCAAGGCCAAGGCTTTGCGCCTGCGCTTTCAAATTCCGCGCGAATTGCGGATCGCCGCCCAGCAGCCACAAAACGCTGCCCTCCGCTTGCCGCAGGATATTGAGCCACAGGGCGAAATGCGCCGGCAGGATTTTGTAGCCGTAATTGAAATGGCAAAAGACGAACGCGTCCTGCGGCAAGCCATGGTCGGCGCGCGTGGTGGCGGCAACCGGGGTGCGCTTATCGTCATTGATCTGGTAGCTGCCGGACAGGCGCACCACTTTTTCGTCAAAATAGTGATCTTCGCCGTTTGGGATCACCACGCCGTCGGCCAGGATATAATCCATATAATCCACGCCCAATGTGCCGGGAAAGCCCAGATAATTGACCTGGATCGGCGCCGGGGTCAGCGCGAACACGCCCATGCGCATCCTGCCGAAATAGCCGTTGAGATTGACCAGTATGTCTACCTCTTCGGCCCGGATGCAGGCGGCGGCATCGCGGTCGCAGAGCGAAGCGATGGAAATGAACTTGTCGAACGCCGCCGTCACCCGCGCCCGCATGGCGCTGCCATCGTCGCGGCCATTGTCGAAGGCGATGACTTCGAATTTTGTGCGATCGTGGCTCTCGAACAGGCCCGCCGCCAGATACATGGTGGCCTGGGCGCGAAATTCACCGCAGACATAGCCGATGCGGATTTTACCCGTTGCTTTTGAGTCAGCGCGGCGGGCGCCAAATTCTGTCCGCGCGGCGCCGGGATATTCGCGCGCCGTGTAAATCCGCGCGCAGGCCTGAAGGTCGGCGGGCGAATCCGACAGCCCCTGATAGACGAAAGGCTGGGCGGCGGGCTTGCCGGCGCGCACCGCCGCGTCCAGCTTAGCCTTGTCTTCGTCGAAGTGGCCCCAGTCGGCGGCGTGCATTTTCAGTTGCAGCAGGTTGCCCGCCGCGTAAGGCAGATCGGGCTGCACCTGCAGCGCCCGTTCCAGATCGGCAATGGCGGGGGCCAGCGCCTGATGCCGCGTCCACAAAAGATTGGACCGGCTTTCCAGCGCTGCGGGCAAATCGGGATCCAGCGCCAGCGCCTTGCCGTAACTTTCCAGCGCTTCGTCCAGCCGATCCATGCGCCACAAAGTGGCGGCGCGGTTGACCCAGGCGCCGGCATGACTGGGCTGCGCGGCGAGCAATCTGTCGAATTCCGCCAGCGCTTCCTGCGCCCTGCCCATTTCGCGCAAGGCGAGGCCGCGATTGTTGCGGCCTTCGGCATGATCCGGCGCGCGCACCAGCAGGGCATCGAAGCTGGCCAGCGCGTCTTCAGGACGGCGAAATTCCTGCAGGATCAGGCCGCGATTGTTGAGGGCATCGAGATTGCCGCCATCCAGCGCCACGGCCCTTTCGAAATCCGCCAGTGCTTCCGCCGGCATGCCCAGCCGGCTGCGGATGGCGCCGCGATTGCTCCACGCCCTGCTGTCACCGGGCCGCGCCGTCACCACGCCATCGAGCGCCGCCAGCGCTTCTTCCTGGCGGCCCAGGCCCGACAGAACGATACCGAGATTGGCGAGGGTTTCGGGTGCGCCGGGCTGGGCGCGCAAGGCCGCCTGCATCAGGGCCAAAGCCTCGGGCAAACGATTCTGCATCAGCCGCAGCACGCCCATCAGATGCAGGGCGGGATAGGCGCCGGGGCTTGCAGCAAGGACCTGCTGATAAAGCTTCTCGGCCTCGTCGAGGCGTCCGACCTGGTGCAGCGCCATGGCTTGCTGGAGCAATTGCTGGGACATGTGTTCTTGGAATGTTCTTGCCGCGGATTGTGCCATAGGCTAGCATCTTTCCGCTCCGGCGTTGGATCGCCGCCCTGACATCCCTATTTATAGTCCATGGCCCATAATAACGGCATGATCCCGCGCGCGCCCAAAAAGGGAAACAAGCGCACCGCCAAAGCCGCGCCGGAAAACGCGGCCAGGTTCCAGGACGCGGTGGATGCCGTGGCCGCGATTGCCGATGACCCGGCGATTGATCCGGCCTATCTCGCCACGCCGCTGGCGGGGATGAGCGAAGGCAATGTTGCGGCCTTCATTCCCCATCGCCCGGCCCGGCCGGAAAAATCCGAAGGCGGCCGGAAGTTCAAGCTGGTGAGCGAGTATGAGCCGGCGGGCGACCAGCCCACCGCCATTGCCGAACTGGTCAAGGGCGTTAGGGCGCAGGACCGCGACCAGGTGCTGCTGGGCGTCACCGGTTCGGGCAAGACTTTCACCATGGCGCAGATCATCAACATCACACAGCGGCCTGCCTTGATCCTGGCGCCCAACAAGACGCTGGCGGCGCAGCTTTACAGCGAGTTCAAGCAGTTCTTCCCGGAAAATGCGGTGGAGTATTTCGTCAGCTATTACGATTACTACCAGCCCGAAGCCTATATCCCGCGCAGCGACACCTATATTGAAAAAGATTCCTCGGTGAATGAGGAAATTGACCGCATGCGCCATTCGGCGACGCGGGCGATATTGGAGCGCGACGACGTGATCATCGTCGCTTCGGTGTCGTGCATTTACGGCATCGGCTCGGTTGAGACTTATTCGGGCACCGCCGTTTCCATTTCCAAGGGCGACAAGATTGACCGCAATGCCGCCATCGCGGCGCTGGTGGCGCTGCAATACCGGCGCAATGACGACAATTTCGCGCGCGGCGCGTTTCGCGTGCGGGGCGACACGATTGATATTTTCCCGGCGCATTATGAAGACCGCGCCTGGCGGGTCGAGTTGTTCGGCGATGTGGTGGACACCATCACCGAGTTCGATCCCCTCACCGGCCATAAATCGGGCCAGCTGGACGGCATCAAAGTCTATGCCAATTCGCATTATGTGACGCCGCGCCCGACTCTGCAGCAGGCGATGAAGGGCATCAAGGCGGAGCTGATCACGCGGCTGGCGGATTTCCGCGCCAATGGCAAATTGCTGGAAGCGCAGCGGCTGGAACAGCGCACCACGTTTGACCTGGAGATGATCGAGGCCACGGGGTCGTGCGCCGGCATCGAGAATTATTCGCGCTGGCTGACCGGCCGCCTGCCGGGCGAGCCGCCGCCGACCCTGTTTGAATATCTGCCGGACAATGCGCTGGTGTTCGCCGACGAAAGCCATGTCAGCGTGCCGCAGATCGGCGCCATGTACAAAGGCGATTATCGCCGCAAATTCACCTTGTCGGAATATGGCTTTCGCCTGCCCAGTTGCATTGATAACCGCCCGCTGAAGTTTGAAGAGTGGGATGCGATGCGGCCGCAATCGGTATTTGTTTCGGCCACACCGGGGCCGTGGGAGATGCAGCGCACCGACGGCGTTTTTGCCGAGCAGGTGATCCGGCCCACCGGGCTGATTGATCCGCCGGTGGAAATCCGCCCGGTGGAAACGCAGGTGGATGACCTGATCGCCGAATGCCGCGAAGTGGCGGCCAAGGGCTATCGCATCCTGGTCACCACCCTGACCAAGAAGATGGCAGAAGACCTGACCGAATATATGCATGAGCAGGGCATCAGGGTGCGCTACATGCACAGCGATGTGGAGACGCTGGAGCGCATCGAAATTATCCGCGACCTGCGGCTGGGCGCCTTTGACGTGCTGATCGGCATCAACCTGCTGCGCGAGGGGCTGGATATTCCCGAATGTGCGCTGGTGGCGATCCTGGATGCCGACAAGGAAGGTTTTCTGCGCAGCGAAACCAGCCTGGTGCAAACTATTGGCCGCGCCGCGCGCAACGTGGACGGCAAGGTGGTGCTGTATGCCGACCGCATCACCGGCTCGATGGAACGGGCGATGGCCGAGACCAGCCGCCGCCGCGCCAAGCAGGAGGCTTACAACAAGAAACACGGCATCACGCCGCTCAGCATCAAGAAGAATATTTCCGACATTATGGGCAGCATGTATGAGCGCGACCATGTGATGGTGGATACCGGCATGCTGCAGGCCGCCGAAGGCGGGCGCGAATTTGTCGGGCATAATATCAAGGCGATCATCGCCGACATTGAAAAGAAGATGCGCGCCGCCGCCGCCGACCTGGAATTCGAGACGGCGGCCCGGCTGCGCGATGAGCTGAAACGGTTGCAGAGCGCCGCGCTGACGATTTCTGATGATCCGTTTGCCCGGCAGTCGGATGTGGAGCGGGCTGCGTTTGATGCCGAGATTACGTTGTCGGATGAGACCAAGCCGTCACGCCCTGGCAAACAGGCGGGTGGCAGGACGCGCATGAAACGGGCGAGCCGGCCCAATGCGCCGAAGACCTTTGGCTCGCGCGCGAGATGAGCCGCGCTTTCGTCAAGGAAACTGGAGAGTCCGCCCCGCCGCCCGAGCGTATGATCGAAGACGGCCCCAACCCCGTCACGCCGGAAGGCCTGCGCCAGATCGAGGCCCATGTCGCGCGCATCGAAGCGGCCATGAAGACCGAAGCCAATGTCCTGCTGCGCGAAACCCTGGCCCGCGACCTGCGCTATTGGACCATGCGCATGGCCAATGCCGAAGTGGCGCAGCCTTCGTCAGACGGCAAAGTGGGATTTGGTTCAACTGTCATGATTGAACGCAAGGGGCGTCAGCAAACTTTCCGCATTGTCGGCGTGGATGAAGCGGATGCGTCCAAAAGCCTGATCAGCTTTCGCGCACCGCTGGCGGCCGCTGTGATGGGCGCAACGGTGGGAGAGATTGTGGAGGCGGCGGATCCGCTGGGAGAGATCGAAATATTGTCGGTCGAAAACTGAACTACAGAATTTCGGCCACCGTCTCACTCGGCCGGCACAGCTTTGCCCCCTTCGGTGTCACCACAATCGGACGGTTGAACAAGATCGGGTGCAGGACCATGGCTTGCAGCAGGGTGTCATCATCCACATCCGCCAGTTTCAGGTCCGCATAGAGCGGCTCTTTGGCGCGGACTACGGCGCGCACCGGGACTTTCATCTTTTGCACCAGCTTGATGATCTCGTCGCGGTCGAGCGGGTTTTTCAGATATTCGATGATGGTGGGTTCGATGCCGCGTTCGCGCAGGAGCGCGAGGACGTTGCGGGAGGTGGAGCAGCGCGGATTATGATAGATGGTCGCTTTCATCTACGCATACTTACCCACCCGCTATCGCGGCGCCATACGCTGTCGCTAGGCGTGTGATAGATGGTGGCTTTCATGCGGCTACATTACACCGGATCTGACGCGCGCTTCCGTCCGTATTGACCATGCTGGATTCCCGCTTTCGCAGGAATGACGGAAGGGCGGTGGTGGATGCCAGCCTTGTAAATTGGGCCGGAAAGGCGCATTATCCGGTTATTCCCCCTTCCCGCTCTCCAGCGGACCTTGCCGCGTATCGCGGCCCTAGAAAGACATTCCCGATGGCCGACAAGACCGCCGCCCGCACGCGGGCCGAGACGCACTTTTCTGCTTCCGAAGCGCGCGACCAGCTGGTCAAGACCGAGCTGGCCAAGGAGCGCATTGCCTTTGAAGACCGCACCATCAAGCTGAAGGCCATGCGGCTGGCGCGCGATGCGGAAGAGGCGACCGAGAAGGCGCGCCTGGCCGCGCTGGCGCCGCCCAAGGCGGCGAAGAAGCCGGCCAAGCCGCGCGTGAAAAAACCCCTCGCCTGACGCCGGGGCCTCGCGAAATTTCCGGCGTAAATTCGCGGCGCGGTTAACGCGGTGCAGCTTGCGGATGCGCGCGGACGGGAAAAATCCCGCAACGCCAAGGCCTTTGTAAGACTGGGTTATTTCGCATTTGCGGAATCAGCGACTCGCCGCATTATTGCCTTTATTGCCAAATGCGCGTATTGTCGCGGCCAACGTGGATACGTCCCGTCCCAGATGAAGCGCACCTGAGAATCCTGCCCGCCTTAGTTTGCGCGCCTGGACGAGACAGTTACCTTCCTTCCCTGAGACAACGAATTCCGCGTCCGTCTTCGCATTTCGCGCAGGCGGGTCACTTACGCAGGAACTACCCAATGACGATCGGAACCGTGAAGTTTTTCAATACCTCCAAGGGCTTTGGCTTTATCGCGCCGGAAGGCGGCGGCAAGGACGTGTTCGTGCACGCCACCGCCGTTGAAGCGGCCGGCCTGCGCACCCTGAACGAAGGCCAGAAGGTCTCGTTCGACGTGGTGCCGGACGCCCGTGGCGCCAAGGCTGCCAACCTGAAGGCCGTCTAAGAACGGTTTAAGGTCTGAATGGATTGGGCCGGCGGTGAAAACCGCCGGCCTTTTCTTTTGGGGCGCCGCCGCTCGCCCAAGCTCGCGGCGCTCGCTCCCTCTCGCAGGTCCACAGGACCTGCTCGCGCCCTATTGCGCGCCGGTCGCTCTCGGGAAGGCCAGATTCACCGTTTGCTGGCCGCCGCTGCCGCTGGTGGAGAAAGCGGCCTTGGCCATGCGTGCGCCATTGCCGCCCGGCAGGGACGCGCTGACGTCGTAATGGCCGGCCGGCGCCTTGATCAGCAGCCAGGGTGAGTCGCAATCGGTTTCCATGACGGATTTGCCGCCCTGGGTGATGGCGATGTGTTCGGCAGCTTCATTCTCGCCCGCCATGTTCGAGAAGGTCAGCTTGATGGGATAATTCTTCCAGTCGGGATTGTCTTTGGCGGAGCCGACGCCGGTGCAGACCGATTCCACGCCGCCGATGGTGACGGGCTGGTCCTGGACCGCATAGGCGGAATTGGTGAGGGCCATCAACGCGCCAACGGAAACCGTGATGGCAAAAGTGGAAATGCGCATGGTCGAATTCTCCTCAGATGCCCCATCCGCTGAACGGCTGGAGGGCGTGGAAGTTCCGGTTTTGCGGGGATTTGCGGTTTGGAGTTCCCAAGGCTGGCGTTCGCCGCCCGGCACTGACACAATCGCGCCGCCATAGAGTGACGCCGCCATGGGCCTGGAAAAGCCGCTTCCCAACCTTCCCGTCAGTGCCGTGATTGACGCCGCCGCCCTGCGCGCGGCTCTGACCGCGCTGGCGCAGGTCACCGCCGACAGCGGCACCTTGCGCAAGGAAGGGCTGAGCCTGATCAAGGCCGCCTTCCTGAAGGCGCGCGATGCCGTCAAGGCGGCGGTGGAGACGCAGGGGCTGCACGGACTGGCCGCCGCCCAGACCCTGTCGCAGCTGCAGGATGTCATCATCCAGGTGATCTACGACTTCGCCACCAAGCATGTTTACTACGCGCAGAATCCCACGTCGGCGGAACGCATCACCATCGTGGCGACGGGCGGCTATGGCCGCGGTGAGCTGGCGCCGGGCTCGGATGTGGATCTGCTGTTCGTGCGCCCCTTCAAGCAGACCGCTTGGGGCGAGAGCGTCATCGAGTTCATTCTGTACATGTTGTGGGACCTGGGGCTGAAGGTCGGACACGCCACGCGCAGCCTGGCCGAATGCGTGCGCCTGGCCAAGCAGGATGTCACCATTCGCACCGCCATTCTGGAAGCGCGCTATCTGTGGGGCGACAAGGCGCTGTATGACGAACTGCGCAAGAAATTCTGGGATGAGGTTGCCACCGGCAGCGGCCGTGATTTTGTCGAGGCCAAGCTGAAGGAACGCGACCAGCGCCATGAGCGCCAGGGCACCAGCCGCTATCTGGTTGAGCCCAACATCAAGGAAGGCAAGGGCGGCCTGCGCGATCTGCAGACGCTCTATTGGATCGGCAAATATCTTTATCATGTCGAGGATGCCGCCGACCTGGTCGAGCATGGCGTCTTCACCAAGGACGAATACAAAACCTTCCAGAAGGCGGAAGCTTTTTTGTGGAATGTGCGGGTGCATCTGCATTACCTGGTCGGCCGCGCCGAGGAGCGCCTGTCATTCGACGTGCAGCCGGCGCTGGCGGCCTTTATGGGGTATAGCGATCCCGACAAGCCGCGGCGCGCCGTGGAAGCTTTCATGCGCGCCTATTTTCTCACTGCCAAGGATGTCGGCGATTTGACGCGCATTTTCTGCGCCGCGCTGGAGGTGCAGCACAAGAAGCCGCGCCCGACGCTTTCCAGCATCCTGCCGGGCTTTTTGCGGCCGCGCGCCAGCGAAGATGATTTCTGTGTCGAGAATGGCCGGCTGACCGCCAATCCCGCCATCTTCAAGCAGGACCCGGTCAATCTGCTGCGCATCTTCCAGATCGCCGATGCCAAGCAGGTGGATATTCACCCCGATGCGCTGCGTACCATCACCCGCTCGCTCGACCTGATCAACGACAAGCTGCGCGCCAATCCCGAAGCCAATAGCGCCTTCCTGGGCATGCTGACCTCGCGGCAGAATCCGGAGCGGGCGCTGCGGCTGATGAACGAGGCGGGCGTATTGGGCCGTTTTATTCCGGAATTCGGCCATGCTGTGGGCCTGATGCAGTTCAACATGTATCACCATTACACGGTGGACGAGCATCTGATCCGCGCCGTCGGCAATGTCGCGTCCATCGAGCGGGGCGAACACAAGGACGACAATCCGCTTTCCACCGAAGTGGTGAACCGTATTCAGTCGCGCGCCGTGCTGTATTGCGCCGTGCTGCTGCATGACATGGCCAAGGGGCTGCCGGGCGATCACAGCGATGTCGGCGCCGAGATTGCGCGCAGCCTGTGCCCGCGGCTGGGCATGTCGGCTTCTGATACGCAGGCCGTCGCGTGGCTGGTGAAGAACCATCTGGTGATGAGTGACATCGCCCAGCGCCGCGATGTGTCCGATCCCCAAACAGTGCGCGATTTCGTGGCCCAGGTACAGTCACCGGAAATGCTGCGCCTGATCCTGATCCTCACCGTCGCCGATATTCGTGCCGTGGGGCCGGGTGTGTGGAATGGCTGGAAAGGCCAGCTGCTGCGCGAGCTTTATTATGCCGCCGACCATATGATGACGGGCGGCGATCAGTTGCCCGGCCGCAGCGCGCGGGTGGCGTCGGCCAAGGAAGCCTTGACGCAGCGGCTTGGTGATTTTACGCCGGAGCAGCGCGAACGGGCCATCACCCGCCATTACGACAATTACTGGCTGGCCTTCGAGACGGACGAACAGGAACGCCATGCCCGCGCCATCGCCAAGGCCGATGCGGCGGGTGATCTGTTATGCCTGGAAGCGATCACCAACAATTTCCGCGCCATCACCGAAGTGATGCTTTACACGCCGGACCATGCCGGACTGTTCTCGCAATTTGCCGGCGCGATTGCCATGTCGGGCGGCTCCATCGTGGACGCCAAGGTTTTCACCACCACGGACGGTTTCGCGCTGGACGTGTTCTCGGTGCAGGATGCCGAAGGGGAAGCCTTTGGCGACAATGAAAGGCTGGCACGCCTGCGCCAGACCATCGCCAAGACGCTGCGCGGCGAAATCTGGCCGCGGCGCGAGTTGATGGCGAGGAAGCCGCTCAAGAGCAAGTCCAGCGCTTTCCGCATCCGGCCCAAGGTGTTGCTCGACAATGAAGCCTCGCGCATCGCCACCGTGGTCGAGGTGGAATGTCTGGACCGGCCGGGGCTGCTGTATGACGTCACCCAGGCGCTGTTTGAATCGGGCCTGTCCATCGCCACCGCCATGGTGGCGACCTATGGCGAGCGCGCGGTGGACGTTTTCTATGTCCGCGACGGTTTCGGCCACAAGATCATCCATCCCGAACGGCTGGCCGCCATTGATGCGCGCCTGAACAGCGCCCTGGCGGGCCGCCCCGAAGCGGTACCCCTCTGAAAACTTGATGCGCCGCGCCGGGACGGGCATAACCCGGCTCATATTTCGCCGCCTTGTTTGCCGCCTATGGAATTTTCATGACCGCCACGCACAAGCCCCTGGTTCTTTCCGGCATGCAGCCCACCAACACGCTGCATCTGGGCAATTATCTGGGCGCGCTGAAGAATTGGGTGAAAATCCAGGAGCAGATGCCCTGCCTGTTCTGCGTCGTGGACATGCACGCCATCACCGGCGAGGCAGGCTATGGCAAGCCGGGGGAACTGAGCCAGGCCACGCGGGAAGTGGCGGCGGCCTATATCGCCGGCGGCGTTGATCCCGTTCGTTCGCCCATCTTCAACCAGGGCCAGGTGCCGGAACATGCCGAGCTGGCGTGGATCTTCAACTGCGTGGCGCGGCTGGGCTGGATGGATCGCATGACCCAGTTCAAGGAAAAATCCGGCAAGCACAAGGAACGCGCCAGCGTTGGGCTGTACACCTATCCGGTGCTGATGGCCGCCGACATTTTGATCTACAAGGCGACGCATGTGCCGGTGGGTGAGGACCAGAAGCAGCATCTGGAACTGGCGCGCGACATCGCGCAGAAATTCAACAATGACTTTAATGCGCCGGATTTCTTTCCCCAGCCGGAACCGGTGATCACCGGGACCGCGACGCGGGTGATGAGCTTGCGCGACGGCACCAAGAAAATGTCCAAATCCGATGAGAGCGATGCCAGCCGCATCAATCTCACCGACGATGCCGACGCCATTGCCAATAAAATTCGCCGCGCCAAGACCGATCCGCTGCCCCTGCCCGCGTCCAAGGAAGAATTGGCGGGCCGCCCGGAGGCGGAAAACCTGCTCAACATCTATGCCGCGCTGGCCGACCAGGAGCGTGATGCGGTGATCGCCGAATTCGCTGGGCAGCAATTTTCCGGTTTCAAAAATGCGCTGGCGGAATTGACCGTCGCCAAGCTGTCACCCATCGCCAGCGAAATGCGTCGTTTGCTGGCGGACCCGGCGGAGATTGACCGCACGCTCAAATCCGGCGCCCAGAAGGCCCGCGCCATCGCCACGCCGATCATGGATGATGTGAAAAAGCGGGTGGGATTCATTTCTTGAAAAATGTTCTGATCACGGGTGCGGCAAAACGGTTGGGGCGGGCCATCGTCCTGGACCTCGCCGCTGCGGGCTGGAACGTGGCGCTGCATTACAATAGCTCGGCCACAGAGGCGGCGCAGACCGCTGCCGAGGCCCGGGCGCTGGGCGTGAAGGTCGCCACCTTCCAGGCTGATCTTTCGAAAGAAGAAGAAACGGCGGCCTTGATTCCGCACGTTACCAAGGAACTGGGACCCCTTACCGCCCTGATCAATTCGGCCTCGCTGTTCGAAAATGATGACTGGCAAAGCGCCAGCCGCGCCAGCTGGGACGCGCATATGGAAATCAATCTGCGGGCGCCTTTCCTGCTGTCGCAGAAATTCGCCGCGCAGCTTCCGGCGGAGGCAAAGGGCAATATCATCAACGTCATTGACCAGCGCGTTCTGAAACCGACGCCGCAATTTGTTTCCTACAGTCTTTCCAAAGCCGGGCTTTACTGGCTCACCACCACCCTGGCGCAAGGCATGGGCCCGAATATCCGCGTCAATGCCATCGGGCCTGGCCCCACCATCAAGAATGCCCGCCAGTCGGAAGAAGATTTCGCCGTCCAGCGCGACGCCACGGTGCTGGGCCATGGCGCCGAGCCGCAAGATGTCTGCGCCGGTATCCGCTATCTGCTCGGCGCCCCGTCTGTTACCGGCCAGATGATAGCGGTGGATGGCGGCCAGCATCTGATCTGGCAGACCCCGGATGTGCAGGGCATCGAATGAAAAAATCCGAAGCCCATAGTATCGCCAGTGCGGCGCAAGCCATCCGCCATGTTTTTATCCGCAATCTGGAACTGCAGGTCCAGATCGGCGTCTATCGCCACGAAGAAGGCAAAACGCAGACGGTGCGCTTCAATGTGGATCTGGGCGTGCTGGACGACAAGGATTTGCAGGACCGGCTGGAAAAGGTGGTGGATTACGGCGTGATCGAGGCCCGCATTCGGGCCATCATTGCCGAGGGCCATGTCCGGCTGGCGGAAACCCTGGCGGAGCGCATCGCGGCGGCCTGTTTTGAGGATTCCCGCGTCATCAGCGTGCGGGTGCGGGTGGAAAAACTGCAGGCCCTGCCCGCCGCCGAGAGCGCGGGCGTGGAAATTGAACGCACGCGCTAATATATAGGTCGCATGGCTTCTCCCGCGACCGGCGCCGCACGCATCGCCGAATATCTGAAAAACCTGCCCGACGCGCCCGGCGTCTATCGCATGCTGAATGCGGCGGGCGATGTGCTGTATGTCGGCAAGGCCAAGAATCTCAAAAAGCGCGTCAGCGCCTATGCCACCGGCAAGGTGCATAGCGAGCGGCTGACCCGCATGGTGATGGAAACAGCCGAGATGCTGTTTGTCACCACGGCGTCAGAAAGCGAAGCATTGTTGCTGGAGAGCAATCTCATCAAGCAGCTCAAGCCGCGCTATAATGTGTCGTACCGCGACGACAAAAGCTTTCCCAATATCCTGCTGCGCGAAGATCACCCCTTCCCGCAGCTTTTGAAGCATCGCGGCGCCCGCAGCGCCAAGGGCACCTATTTCGGGCCGTTCGCCAGCGCAGGCGCCGTCACCCGCACCCTCAACACCCTGCAGCGCGCTTTTCTGCTGCGCTCCTGTTCGGATTCGGTGTTCGCCGCCCGCACCCGTCCCTGTCTGCTGTTTCAGATCAAGCGCTGCAGCGCGCCTTGCGTCGGGCGGGTGGATGAAACTGCTTATCGCGAACTGGTGGTGGAGACGGAAGATTTCCTGCACGGCAAAAGCCGCAACGTGCAGAACCGGCTGGTCAAGGAAATGACCGATGCCTCCGAAGCGCTGGATTTCGAGGCGGCGGCGCGCCTGCGTGACCGGGTCAAGGCGATGAGCCAGATTCACGCCAGCCAGGGCATCAATCCCGCCACGTTCGAGGAAGCCGATCTGTTCGCGGCTTACAGCGAAGGCGGTCAGGCCTGCATTCAAGTATTCTTTTTCCGCGCCGGACAGAATTGGGGCAACCGCCCGTATTTCCCGAAGCAGCCCGGGGGCATGGAATTGCCGGAGATGCTGGGCTCCTTTGTTGGCCAGTTTTACGACGAGCGGACCGCGCCCAAACTCATTTTGTTGTCGGAAGAGGTGCCGGAGGCGGCGTTGCTGGCGGAGGCGCTGTCGCTGCGCGCCGGCTTCAAGGTGGAAGTCGCCAAGCCGCAGCGCGGCGAAAAGCACGACATCATGGACCGGGCGCTGACCAATGCGCGCGAACAATTGGGCCGCCGCATGGCCGAGAACAGCGCCCAGCGGCAATTGCTGGACGCGGTGGCGGAAGCCTTCGCGCTGGAGGCGCCGCCGCGCCGCATCGAGGTGTATGACAATTCCCATATTCAGGGCGCCCATGCGGTGGGGGCGTTCATTGTTTCGGGGCCGGATGGTTTTGAGAAAAACCAGTATCGCAAATTCAACATCAAATCCGAAGAACTGACGCCCGGCGATGATTACGCCATGATGCGCGAAGTCCTGACCCGCCGTTTCGCCCGCCTGATCAAGGAAGAAGCCGAGCCGCCGGAAGATGTCCGCTGGCAGCGCCCCGATCTGGTGCTGATTGACGGCGGACCCGGCCAGCTTGCCATCGCCGTTCAGGTCTTTGCCGATCTGGGGGTGGAGGATGTGGCATTGGTCGGCAT
>Ga0118677_10002517_pt1 | contig 36770 bp, 47 predicted proteins | sample AliMusrvi5mmetaG_FD_86154 | JGI IMG/M metagenome (GOLD analysis project Ga0118677, IMG submission 86154)
ATCTTTGTTATGAACGAACCGGTGAGGTTTATGTCAAACAGATGGGCACAAGCGAATTTACAAACGAGGTTCAGCGACGTCTTGAGTTATGAGTTTCGGCACTAAATGGCACAACTCGGGAGAGTGAAAAAGGCGTCCGGTTGGGACGCCTTTTTCATGATCAGTCGTTTTCCTCTTTGTCGGTTGTCACATCTGTGACCTCGACAGGATAGTCACCGCTGAAACAGGCAGTACAGTAGCTGCCTTCTTCATCTTCAAACGTTGGGACACTGTTCATCAAGCCCTGCATGGAGAGGTACTTCAATGAATCCACACCAATGTATTCCCTTATTTTTTCGATTTCCTCCCCCTCGTTTTCAAGGTTGTCAAACATGTGAGTGAGCAACTGACGTTTGGTCGGAAAATCCATGCCGTAAAAACAGGGATTGGTGATAGGCGGAGAGCTGATGTGCAGGTTAATCGACTTTGGATCCGACTCACGGATGAGCTTGATAAGCATTTTTGCGGTTGTTCCTCGGACAATGGAGTCGTCGATGAGAATGATCGGCCTCCCCTGAAGAACTCCACGCACAATGTTGTATTTGGAGCGAACCTTGATATCGCGACTATGAATTCCAGGCTGGATGAAAGTTCTTCCAACATAATGGTTGCGGATAAGGCCGTGTTCGAATCTTGCTGCCCTTTCCATTTTCAGGCTTTCCCGGACAAACCCCAGAGCGGCGGTGTTTGATGAATCCGGAACGCTGACAACAGTCAGTTCTTTTTCCCCGGGTTGATGCTCAATTTCTGACTCTCTTGCAAGGTTCTTGCCAAGGTTTCTTCTGACCTTGTCAACAGAGTGCTTGAAAATAAAACTGTCCGGGCGAGCGAAGTATACGTATTCGAAAATGCAGCGGGCCTTTCGTTTTGAGGGCGGCAGAAAGAGTGATGTGGGTTTTTCGTTCGTCACCGCAAGATGGTCGATCAGAAGAATTTCGCCTGGCTCGATATCGCGAATGTACTCTGCCTGTATAATGTCGAAGGCACAGGTTTCACTGGCAACGATATAGGCAAGTTCTCCGGTGAGCGGATCCACCTTCTTTCCAAGAGCGAGCGGTCTGAACCCGTAGGGATCTCTGGCAGCGATCAATTGATTGTTGGCCAGAATGACTATTGAGTAGGCGCCCTGCACCTGCATCAAAGCTTCATAGATCTGGTGTAACGGTTCTTTTTCGCGGCTTCGTGCGGCAAGGTGCGGGATAATTTCTGTATCCGAAGATGCCTGAAAGATAACACCGAGTTCTGTCAGTTCCCGTCGTAATGCACGCGAGTTGGTAAGGTTTCCATTATGGGCTATCGCCAGACTGCCTGAACGGTAGGTGAGGGAAAAGGGTTGAATATTACTGATGGACTTGGAAGAGCCTGTGGTCGAATACCGGTTATGTCCGATTGCCGCATACCCGCCAAGCGTTTCAAAAACTGTTTCATCTCTGAACACTTCAGAGACCAGCCCCATGCCCTTGTGCTGCTTGAAGAGAGTCTTCTTTTTAACTTTGTTGTAATCAGCTACAACGATGCCTGCGGCTTCTTGTCCTCTGTGTTGAAGGGAGTAAAGTCCATAGAAGGTATCTTCCGCGGGAGTTTTTGAATTAAAAACACCGAAAACTCCACACATTGGCAATTATATATTAAAGTTAAGTAAACAAGCATTAAACCTGAGTAACGGAACGAATGAACATAACCATTCAAACGGTAAATTGAAAATAATCGTTGCATCAGTTACTCTTGATGATTTTCATATGCTTCCGTTCAGCCCGGCCATATTTAAAATGGGATAAAAGGAATTGACTTTCCATTATCGCGGTTATATTTCCTGAACAAATAATTATTTCATCAATACGCTTTTATTTTTCATCAACTATCAATAAAGCTCATGTATTCAACGACAGATAAAAATCCTAAGCCACCCGGTGTGGCGATTTGGGTTTTGGTAACTCTTCTCTGGGGGACGGTATTCTTTGGTACCTCGATTTTCATGCTCAGGTATGCCACTGTTCTTCTCGGTCAGGGTGCTTTCACCCCGTCCAGGAGTGAGATTATCAACGTGTACGGTATTCATGCCGGTATCCTGATTCTTTTTGCTCTCGCAGCCATGATGGTTAAAAATATGGTTGAACCGGGAAGCCGGAAACAGATTCAAAGGTGGAAGAATATTTCTGAAGGCAAGGGAGAAAAGCTGTTTATTTCTTTTGCGGGAAGTATCGCAACCAGTTTTTTCTTTACCGGGCTTACAGCCATGAGCTTTATAGGAAGTGCCGGTATGTTTGGATTTGTGGTGAGTTTGACCCTTCCTGTTGTTTTGACTGCCGCCCTCCTCAATATTGTAGCGGGTCTTTCGGCATCATTGATTGTGGGGATTGTTTTTCTGATTGCCAGAGTGGGCAGGAAAAAGGTGTGAAGTATACTGGTTGCCAGGAGAGATCGGATTTAAAACAAAAAAGCGCAGGGATAATCTGCGCTTTTTGTATTTTTTTCTGTGGAGCTAAGGAGACTCGAACTCCTGACCCTTTGCATGCCATGCAAATGCTCTACCAACTGAGCTATAGCCCCATTTACCAGCTCTAATTAAAAGAAAAAAAACTTGTTTTTGCAACTTGTTTTGTTGATTCTTTGAGATAGGCCCGTTTATTAATGCAAAATAAGCTGTTATGTCATTTTCATTCGTCATCAGGGAAGGTTTTTCAAGTTTAGGAAGGGCGAAACTTCCTGCCGCAATTACCGTGACGATAAGTTTTTTTGCTCTTGTGCTGCTTGGCCTTTTCAGTACTGTTTCCCTGAGCTTTTTTGATGTTATCCAGGAGCTGCGGAACAGGGTGGAGGTTGAAGTATTTCTCGGAGACTCGATAAGCGAATCTCAGGCGATTGACACGGCCGGTCAGATCAAGGTGATCAAAGGTGTGAAAGAGGCCGTTTATGTTTCGAAGGATGATGCAGCACAAACGTTTACTCGTGATTTTGGAGAGGATATTGTCAAGATTCTTGGTTCAAATCCGCTTCCCAGATCCATCAGGCTGAAGTTTCTTCCGGACTACGCAACACCCGAAAGCATTGAGCGGATTGTGCCTCAAATCCGTAAAATTGCTCCGGATACTGATATACGCTATAATCAGTCATTTCTTGGTCAGATCGAAAAGAATGCACGGTTGTTTACCTTGCTGACCGGCGGTATAGGGATATTGATTTCATTGGCAACGATTGTGCTGATTGGCTATACGATCAAGTTGGCCATGTTTTCAAGGAAGGAAAAAATCAGGACTATGCGACTTGTAGGTGCTACGGCCTGGTTGATCGGAACCCCCTATGTTATTGAAGGGGCGCTTCAGGGTCTGCTGTCCGGAGCGCTGGCTGCCGGGGCGATTTATCTCCTTTTTGATCAGCTTCTCATTCGTTACGAGCCTGGAATTTATCAGGTATTGCAGCCTTCTGCCATGCTGATTTATCCTTCCACGGTTCTCCTTGGTCTGGTGCTGGGCATTCTCGGCAGTGCACTCTCCGTCGGCAAATATCTCAGGGCCGCTTCGAAACGGTAACTCCCTTTATTGTCCAAGTGAGTAGAGCAGGCTGATCTCTGAACTCCACTCGTCGGAGTCCGGTGTTTCCAGGATCAGGGGAATCTCTTCACAGGCAGGGTGAGCCATGATGTACCGAAATGCCTCCATCCCTATTGTTCCCTTACCGATGCTTGCGTGCCGGTCAAGCCGGCTGCCAAGCGGGCGAAGGGCATCATTGAGGTGCATCCCCCGGAGGAAGCCGAGCCCGACTGTCCGGTCAAACTCTTCGAACGTGTATGCGATAGCTTCAGTTGTCTGCAGGTCATAACCGCTTGCAAAAAGGTGGCAGGTGTCGAGACAGACCCCTATCCTTGCTTTATCTTCGACCTGATTAACAAGAGAGGCCAGCTGTTCAAACCTATATCCAAGATTGGTTCCCTGTCCGGCAGTGTTCTCGATTACGGCTGTCACGTTGCTTGTCGCATTGAGCGCCATATTGATTGATTCAGCTATCAGCTGCAGACAGCCCTCCTCATTGATACCGTTCAGATGGCTTCCCGGATGAAAGTTCAGCAGACAGAGGCCCAGACTTTGCACACGCTGCATTTCATCAATAAAGGCTGCTCTGGCATTCCGGAGCTTAACCGGGTCGGGATTGCCGAGGTTGATCAGATAGCTGTCATGAGGCAGAATGTACTCAGGCTTATACCCCCCATCACTGCAGTTTTTGCGGAATGCATCAATTGAGGATGTTGTGAGTTTCGGTGCACTCCACTGCCTCTGGTTTTTAGTAAACATGGCAAATGCTTTCGCCCCGATACTGATGGCCTGCAACGGTGCATTTTCAACTCCACCGGCTATACTGACGTGTGCTCCTACGCGTTTCATAAACAAAAGTGAATAGTGATCATTAATCGGGACTGCCGAATTTTCCAAATTGTCCGGCTGTGAGATTCAAAGTTTCGCGGACAGCAAATGAGCTCTCCTTGGATGATTTCTCTCTTGATGATGACGTCGAAAGCATTTCACCCAGCAGACCGGTCGAAAAAAGCTGCACTCCGAGAATCAGCAGAAGGATACCGAGAAAAAGAATCGGGCGGTTGCTGACCGGTTTATGGAGCAGAATTTTATCAAGGGTGACATAAAGGCTGATGGTAAAACCCAGAAGAAAGCTGATAAGACCGGCCATGCCGAAAAAATGCATGGGACGGCGAAGATAGCGGGTAATGAACAGTACCGAGAGAAAATCGAATAACCCTGAAAAAAACCTTGATGAATCGTATTTAGTGGTGCCGAATTTTCTGGCCTGGTGCCTGACAGGGATTTCGGCGATTTTAAACCCCATCCACTCGGCAAGCACAGGTATATATCGGTGCATGTCTCCGCGAAGTTCGAGCCGACGAGTCACCTCTTTGCGATAGACCTTAAGACCGCAGTTGAAATCATGAATCGTGATGCCGGTAAAGAGGCGTGTTACCAGATTGAAAAGTTTTGAAGGCAGGGTTTTGGTTACCGGATCCTTGCGCTGCTGTTTCCACCCGCTTACCAGATCATATCCTTCCTGCAGCTTTTGAATCATCACCTTAATGGCAAAGGGATCATCCTGCAGGTCAGCATCAATGGTGCAGATATAGTCGCCGGTTGCGGCCATGAATCCTGCTGAGAGTGCGGCTGTTTTTCCGAAGTTTCTCTGAAACGAGATCAGGCGGAGCTCCGGCCTGGAAAGGATCAGATTCCTGATTACCGAGGCAGAATTGTCGGTTGAACCGTCATCAACCATGATAATTTCAAAACAGAATGGCTCCTTAAAGAGATTGTGAAGCTCTTTTTCCTGCATGGCCAGATAGAGTTGCTCGACTAGATCAGGTAGTGATTTCTGTTCATTGAACAGCGGGACGACAATGGAAAGTGAAGTCAAATTAAACGTATTAAAAGTGAGTAATAAAAAATCAGCAATCTTTCGCTGAGCACCAAGCACTTTCTTTATACCCCTCTCATCTCGGGTGGCCAGATGTATTTGTGAAGCTGCAGCTGCATTCTTACGTTGAGCCGGTCGCTGAGAATCCACCTTGAAAGCTCCTGCGGTTCCAGCTTGCCGAACATCACGCCCATCATGACGGTGAAAGAGTCTACCAGCCGGTGTTCAAGCAGCAGTGCTTTTGCCCACTCATAGTCTCTCCGGCATCCAAGAACCATTTTGAACTCAAAGCTTTTCCTGTGTGCTGGAGAAGCTGCAAGTGCAAGTTGAATGTTTTCGGGATTGTTCTGATCACAGACACCCGAAGATGGAGCTTTAATGTCGATAATTTTATGAACACGAGGGTCAACTTCATCAACGGAGAGAAACCCCCCTGTTTCAAGCAGAACGGTATGTCCGAGATCACAGAGTCGCTCCATGAGCGGATAAACAGCTGGCTGCAGGAGCGGTTCTCCTCCGGTGACCTCAATACAGGGTGCCTTGTATGCAACAGCTTGCCTGATGATCTCCTCCGTTTCAAGGTTAATTGTCTCGTGCTCAGTGTAGGTGGTATCGCAGCCAAGACAGCCATGACCGCAACCCGCAAGCCTTATGAAGGCGCAGGGCCAGCCGGAAAATGATGATTCCCCCTGGATAGAGTGAAATATCTCACTGATGTTGAGAGTGCCGGCGATCATGACAGCTGTTCGGCAAGCAGTTTCTCCAGTGCATCCGGGTAAAGCGTATGCTCACATGCAAGCACTCTTGCAGCAAGTCTCTCCGGTGTATCGTCAGGTAACACGGGTACATGCCGCTGCATCAGAATTCGCCCCTTGTCGTACTCTTCATTGACAAGATGAACCGTCGCCCCGCTCTCTGTTTCACCTGCGTCAAGAACCGCCGTATGGACATGAATGCCATACATTCCTTCTCCACCGAATTTCGGTAGCAGGGCCGGATGTATATTGATAATCCTGTCCTTAAATGCTTCTACAACCGCATCAGGCACCTTCCGCATATATCCCGCGAGCACAATAATCTCGATCTGCTGTTCTTTGAGGCATCCGACCATGGCTTCGGCAAATTCATCAAAAGAGTCGAACTGTTTTTCCGTCAGATGCACTGTCGCAATCGCGTTAAATCGCGCGAACTCCATTGCGCTACACTGTGCACGGTTAGAAAGGCAAAGCACGATTTCCGCATTGAGCTGTTTCTTCTTCAGCGCATGAAAGATAGCCTGAAAATTACTTCCGACACCGGAGCAGAAGACCGCTATGCGGGTTTTGTGAATAGTCATGTAGTTGTTATGATGTTAAGACGCAACTAATATTCAAGGAGCTGCTTTTTCCTAATATGCAATCAAGGAGCCTTCTTTTCAAAAAGCTTAATAAGGTAGCTGTAAAATATCGCAGAGCTCTGATTAGTCACCCTCCCTGTAGTCCCTGAAGTACCTTCAGTCTCTGTTCGCCTACTTTTTTTCTTGCAGGTTTTAATTATACTATGTATATTTACACTGTAAAATTAATAGATGATTCAATATGGCAAGACCGATCAAGAAAGAGCAGATTCCACATCTTCAGGAGGCAATAAAGGATACGGCGTGGCGTCTGATTGCGGAGTTCGGGGCGCCGGCCCTTTCACTGCGAGCCATAGGCCGTGCATTGAACATTACAGCACCGGCTATTTACAACTACTTTCCGGATCGTGATGCTTTGGTGACCGCCTTAATTATTGATGCTTTTACATCTTTTGGTGATGTTCAGCTCAAGGCTCGCGATAGCTTTCCCGCAACAGAGCTCCTTGAGCGCTTCCATGCCATTGGCATCGCGTATCGTGCTTGGGCGCTGAGCTATCCCCAGCGCTATCATCTTATCTTTGGTACACCCATTCCCGGCTACGAACAGCAGCAGCTGGAAATTATTCCATCGGCAACCCGTTCCATCAGCGCTCTTATCAGTGTGATCGAAGACATCCGTGTTGCCGGGAAGCTGAAAACCGACAATTTCCCGGTACCAGAGCCGGGGTATGAGGCGCAGCTTTCAGCCATGAAAACCTGCACCCGCAATTATCATATTCTTTCACATGGAGTTGCGCTGATTGTCTGGAGCCGTGTGCACGGTTTGGTCTCTCTTGAAATTGGCGGTCGCCTTCCTCCATTCGGGGTGAGTGGCGATGCGCTCTATCATTATGAAATGCAATCAATAGCCAGACAATTTATAAAGGAGGAACTATGAAAACATTAATTCTTGACGGCTCTCTTGCAGGTGACAGAATCGGCAGTTTTTCGGCTGCCACCTTGCAGGCAGACATTGCAAAGCGTGGTTGGTCGTCCGAAGTGGTTCTGCTGCGTGAGAAAAAAATAGGCAACTGCATGGGTGATTTTTTATGCTGGTTTAAAAGTCCCGGCAAGTGCCATGTGGCTGACGACCATCTCGAGATATCGAGGAAATTCATTGAAAGCGATCTTGTTATTTTCCTCACGCCGGTTACGTTTGGCGGTTATTCTCCTACGCTCAAAAAAATGGTTGATCACATGATTCAGAACACCCTGCCATTTTTTGCGACTCATCACGGTGAGATTCATCATCTGCAACGGTATGAACGTTATCCTGATGTTCTAACGATCGGCTGGCAAAGTGAGCCGGATGCAGAGGCCGCCTCTATTTTCCGACATCTGGCCTGGCGAAACTCCATCAACTTCTATGCTAACGTGCATGGCTGTGGTATCCTCTCCCGGAATCAGGATGATCGTGTTAAGGAGGCGCAGCTCCATCGCCTGCTTGATCAGATTGAACGTCATGAATCAGATGCAGAGCCCGCTCTGCCGGTCATCAACCGTTCATCTGCGACCCCGACTTCACTTCGTCGGGCACTACTGCTCGTTGGAAGTCCGCGTCTTGAGAAAAGCACTTCATCATCACTTGGATCATATCTCTTTGAGCAACTGAGGCAGCATGGTGTCGAAAGCGAAACGATTTTTATCTACAAGGCTATCAACACCAGAGAGCGGATGGATGCGCTGCGTCAGGCGATTGATAGAGTCGATCTGGTCGTTCTTGCTTTTCCGCTCTATGTGGACACGCTACCTGCTCCTGTTATTTTGGCTCTAGAAGATATTGTAGCGCATGGCACATCGAAAACAAAACCGACACGTTTTGCAGCCATCGTCAATTGCGGCTTTCCCAATGCGAGCCAGAATGCCAGCTCCATTGCGGTTTGTTCCGAGTTTGCCCGTGAAGCTGAATTTGAGTGGATGGGTGGGCTTTCTCTTGGTGCGGGAGAGGGGATGGTTCACGCCCGTCCGCTTGCGGAACTTGGTGGACAAGGCGCTCCTATCAGAAAAGCACTGGAAATAGCAGCAGGGGAGCTTGCCCAGGGTCAACCTATTTCAGATAATGCACAGAAGTTGCTTGCCAGACCATTGATGCCGGAATGGATGTTCAAATTGGGAGGCACTATTGGATGGAAGATGCAGGCACGAAAGTTTGGCACACAGAAACAACTGAAAGCACGCCCTTACCAGAAAGCAGTATAAAATGGAGCTCACTTCAATCGCTGAAGTGGGCTTCTGTTTTACCCGGCACCCGGGGCAAAAAGTAGCTGCAATATCTGTTGTCCCTGAAGTCCCTTCACTCCCTGTTCTCTCTCATCCTTCCTCTCTAAGCCCAGCCCTCAAATAATTAGGGATTTTTTCTTAGATTCAGCCTCTATGAATCTCACTGAATCGATCATTAAATAAAATTTCTGCAAATGTCTGATCCTGTCATCAAGCGGGCTTTGGTCTCTGTATCTGATAAAACCGGTATTGTCGATTTTTGCCGGGAGCTGAGTTCCATGGGAGTTGAGATTTTCTCAACAGGAGGAACCTTGAAATCACTGCAGGATTCAGGGATCAGTGCAGCATCCATCTCAACCATCACCGGCTTTCCGGAAATCATGGACGGACGGGTAAAAACCCTGCATCCAAAAATACACGGAGGTCTGCTTGCTGTAAGGGAGAATGCCGATCATATTCGCCAGGCGAAAGAGAACGGTATCGATTTTATAGATCTGGTAGTGGTTAATCTTTACCCCTTCGAAGCAACGGTGGCAAGGCCGGGTGTGACTTTCGAAGATGCAATAGAAAATATTGATATTGGCGGTCCTTCGATGCTCCGCAGTGCAGCCAAGAATAACGAATCCGTAACAGTTGTCACCGACAGTGCTGACTACGGATTTGTGCTTCAGGAGATGAAGGAGAACAGGGGCTCAACAAAAAGGACGACGCGCCTGTTGCTTGCATTAAAAGTTTTTGAACTCACCTCACGCTATGATCGTGCCATTGCATCATACCTCACCGCTGCTATCGCTGATAAACAGCAGAAGGCTGCTCCGGCCATGACAGTCAAGCTTGAAAGGGAGCTCGATATGCGATACGGAGAGAACCCGCACCAGAGGGCCGGTTTATATCGCCTTACTGATTCTGATGGATCCCGTGCTTTTGGCGACTTTTTTGAAAAACTGCATGGTAAAGATCTTTCCTATAATAATATGCTCGATATTGCCGCAGCAACGGTCTTGATTGAGGAGTTCCGCGGGGAAGATCCGACGGTGGTTATTATCAAGCATACCAATCCGTGCGGTGTTGCGCAGGCTCCGACTCTTGTTGAGGCTTACCGCAGGGCATTTTCAACAGATACCCAGGCTCCTTTCGGCGGCATTATCGTCTTTAACCGTCCTCTTGATATGGAAACGGCGAAAGCGGTCAATGAAATCTTTACAGAAATTCTTATCGCTCCAGCTTTTGAGGATGGCGTGCTTGATCTGCTTGTAAAGAAAAAAGATCGCCGGCTTGTGCAGCAGAACCAAGCTTTGCCGAAAGGTGGCTGGGAGTTCAAGTCAACACCGTTCGGGATGCTTGTTCAGCAACGTGACAGCAAAATCGTTGCTGAAGAGGATTTGACGGTTGTGACCAAAAGGCAGCCAACCCCGGAGGAAGTAGCCGACCTGATGTTTGCCTGGAAGATATGCAAACATATCAAGTCGAACACAATTCTCTATGTTAAAAATCGTCAGACATTCGGTGTCGGAGCCGGACAGATGTCGCGGGTGGATTCATCAAAAATTGCACGATGGAAAGCTTCTGAGGTCGGGCTGGATCTGCATGGATCCGTTGTAGCTTCAGACGCATTCTTCCCGTTTGCCGATGGCCTGCTCGCTGCAGCTGAGGCAGGAGTAACGGCGGTCATTCAGCCGGGGGGTTCCATCAGGGATAATGAGGTGATTGAAGCCGCTGATACCAACAACCTGGCCATGGTATTTACCGGTATGCGGCATTTCAAGCACTGAATTGAAGGTAAATCTGCAAGCACTCATGAGTGTTGCATAAAACAGAAAAGGCGTACTTGAAAGTGCGCCTTTTCTGTTTTATATGAGTTCTTTTCAGGTATTCTCTGAAGAAAGAATCATTGAGAACATTATACCTGTTTCATGGCTGCGGTTGTTATTGACAACCCTGCATGCCGGTACCTTTTTTTATGCCAATGGCGGCGATGGTGATGATGGTTTTTACCTCCTAAGCGTATGCTTACTCCAGCTCCGACATGAGCAGCTTGAACATCAGCCAGCGGAGCGCCACAAAGCATTCCTGCAACTCCTAAGGCGATCAAGATGGTTTTTTTCATCATTACTTCTCCTCTTATTTTGTTTTGTTCAGTGATGAGAACAATAGGTTCAACATTGTTTTCTGTCATCTGACGACAGAAACTCCACTATGGTTTGTTCCTGTATTGCTCACTATGTTTACGCCGTTTTTAGCGTTTTCCGGGGTGTTGCTTCCTTGGACATCGCCGTGAACTGATGCCGAGCAACCAGCAAGTGCCATAAGAAATGCAATTATTAACGCATTGATTTTCATATTAGCCTCCGTATTTTTTCTGTTACCTGATGGTGATTTATAATACAGGTTTCTGTAATGCAAGGGGGTTGAACCTCTGTCAACCAACCCCTGCATAAACAGTCAAAACTGTAATCCTCTCTTTTTTTAAAGCTTGATTTAAAGTCCGAATCTCAGGCCAAGCAAGACGCTGCTGCTTGAAAGCCGACTCTGATAACCATCATTCAACGTGAATTCTGCCGTTGAGAAGTAACGATAGCGGGCATCAAGCTTTACTCCGTTGCTGATTGGAATCGCAACGCCGGCACCAACCTGGTAAGCAAAAGCGCTGTTATGCTCGGACCAACCCGTTCCACGAGGGTAGCCTGCATACCTGAGGTCCTCAAATTGAACCCTGGCAGCACCTACACCAGCAGTAAGGTATGGCTTGACGCCTCCCCCGGTATAGATGTCGTAATAGGCGTTGGCTAAAACAGACCATACCTCAATTTTTCCATTGTAATTGAAGGGCCCATACAGCTCATACGATTTGTCGACATCATTTCTTTGATAGCCGAGTTCGCCTTCAAAGCGGTAGCAATTTTCTCTCATTCCAATTGCTCCGAGTGCATGGACACCGCTATTCATTCCATATTTGTAAGCTCCATCCTTGGTATCGTTCATCCAGGAACTCCCGACATCACCGCTGATGTACGACTGCCCGGCTAATGCAGGGACAGAGCAGAAGCCAGTGACCAAGGCCGCGGCCAGAAGTGAATAAATTTTTTTCATGGTTTTATATGGTTTTTTTTAAAAGGGCATTCTTACATAGAACGCGTATATATAATATATAAAACATAGGAATCTTGGTAATAATTCGAATAATAACTCTAAATAATGATTATTATTGAAATTTATTATACATTTTATGTGTATTAATTATTACAGGAAACATGAAAGGGTGTGATGACTTAGAGCAGAATTTGTGGAGATGAAGGAGGGGTGTCAAAAAGGAAGATACCGGCCAGATCTACCCTTTGTGCTTAAAGTTTCCTGCTTTTTTCTGGTTTTGTGATGGTGTCGATTTCTGAAAAAAACTAAAAAAATGAGGTGAAAAATGAAACCGCTTACCTCGTCATCAGTATTAAAAGCATTATTTATTCCTGGAATGATCTTTCTTGGCGCATGCTGCCATGAGACTCCTGTTGTTGTAGCTCCACCACCACCTCCGCCACCGCGCGCAGAGATTATTGTACCTGGTCTGGGTGATGTGTTTTTTGACTTTGATAAATCAGCGCTTCGCTCGGATGCTGTCGCACAGTTGAAGAGCAATGCCAACTGGATTCAGGCAAATGGAGCAAGGAAGGTTATAATCGAAGGTCATTGTGACGAGAGAGGTACCAATGAGTATAATCTTGCTCTTGGTGAGCGTCGAGCAAACAGTGCAAAAGATTACATCGTTAATCTTGGCGTTGAACCTGCCAGCCTGAAGACGGTAAGCTATGGTGAAGAAAAACCTTTTGCAGATGGCCATAACGAAGAGGCATGGGCACAGAACAGAAGGGCTCACTTTGTTCCTGAATAACGGGTCGATGTTGTCATAATATTTTAAGCAGGTTTGTGTGTGTAGGTGTGTGCTGTTCTTTCGTTGGTGGTTGTGCATGTGGGTGGCTTCAAGGCTGACTCTCCTTCAGAAGAGCAGCTTTGAAGCCTTTTTTATTATACCCTCACTTCGGGAGTGATACTTCATTGTCATACGGGTTTCATTGCTTCCTCAAAATTATCCGCTGATCCAGATTATTGCTAATGAAGCTGTCATTAGTTAAACCTCTAATCACCCATCTTCCTCCGGGTCAGCGGAACGGGTTGTCACACCGCACTCATATAGCGGGATACTGAATAGTTATTGAACAGATGCGATGGTAACAGATCGTAGTAGAGTTGTTCATAGTTATTGACCATACACTCTCTTGAAAAACGCTGTTCAAACTCCTTGCGGCAGGTTTTTCTCGATAACTGGTCAATATGATGAATCGCATTGATAAAGTCCATACGGATTGTTACAGATAAAACCGGTCAGCCAATGGGCAAGGCTGTATATATCGTCCATTAAATCCAGCGGTGTTCTTTGTGCCTTGACCATGGGATCTCCTTGTATATGATTAAACAAGCGGATCCGGGGCTGTTAATCGTTTGGAACCCGTTTGAATTAAATCTCAGTCACCATTCAGTTTTTAATTTTGTCAGCTATATCCTTAATGGAGGCACTTAATGAGCGCAACGCACTCTCAACACCGTCCTTGAATTTCTCCCAAACATCCTCTCCGGCTTCATCCAGCTCCTTCAGTTTCTTTTTGGCATCATCAACGGCTTTTTCAAGATGATCAACCTGTTCAGCAAACGTAACATGGGTGTCTGGTTTACAATCCTTAACTTTGGCCTTGAATTCAGCAAGTCTGGCCTGCGCAAGATCCACTTCAGCCTCTGCTTTCTTTTTGTAGGCATCTTTTTCACTCATGGCAAAAGGAAGCTGCTTGTTTCTGCAGCTTCCCTTGACTGTTTTCGTGTTCATTGAATCAGACGCTTGCATTTGCAGCATTTTCATGCAGCAATAGTCTTATCTGTCACGGTTTTCATCACTGCGCTGCTGGTCCAATTTTCTCTTGTTGTTTTCATCGCTGCGCTGTTGATCCAATTTTCTCTTGTTGTTTTCATCGCTGCGCTGCTGGTCCAGGTTTCTCTTGTTGTTTTCATCACTGCGTTGCTGATCAAGATTTCTCTTGTTGTTTTCATCGCTGCGTCTCTGTTCCAAGGTTCTCCTGCTTTCGATACCACGATACTCAGTATCCCGGAACCTCCTGATATCATCCAGACGATGTATTCTTATAGTGGGTGGAAGCTGGTTTTCCCTGACATTCATCCACGGGCCACGGTAGTCAGAAGACCGATACCATAAACCGTTCTGGTTCAGGTAATACAAATTGCCGTAGTAGACAATATCATAAGGGCTTCCTACGGCTACTGAAAATCCAAGATCTCTCAGTTCGACAAACTCAGGCCGGCTACCGATTCTGACATTCAATTCCGCCTTGGCATCGCCAGCCGGATTACCGAGAAGCATTCCGGCGATTCCTACAGCTATCCAAATAGTTTTTTTCATCATTCCTTACTCCTGTTACTATGTTTTTAAGTCAATATTTTCATTGAATCCCTAAGCAGTCATGAAAAATAGAGTACACTGCCAGGCACTCTTTCAGTATTGCTAAATACGTCGGCCCTGAAGGACACGAATCACGATTACCACGATTGCGATAACCAGAAGGCCATGAATAAGCCCCCCCATCGTGTAAGATGTAACAAGTCCTAAAAGCCAGAGGACAATCAGAATCACAGCGATAGTTTCAAGCATTTCTCTCTCCTTTTGATGGCGAAGACAAGGATCAAAGTCAAATAGACCAACGTCTATCAATCCCTCTTATTGTATACAATTATTATATATAATCAGTTCATAAAAACACTATTATTTCAAAAATAACCACTTTATTATGTTGGATATTGAATTTATATATATAATATAAGTATGTAATCTATAGGGGCGCAGTTGTTTCAAACCCGATGTCGAAGAGGGCGTTTATACCCTTACACAAAGCCAATGCGTCAATAAAACTTCAAGGAGAGTATCATGAACGGAAATCCGAAAATCATTGAAAACCTCAACGCCTTGCTTGCGGATGAGCTGACAGCTATTAACCAATACGTCGTGCATTCTGAAATGTGCAGCAATTGGGGATACGAAAAACTGCACAAAGCCGATGAAAAACGTGCAATCGATGAAATGAAACATGCCGAGAAGCTTATTGCGAGGATTCTCTTCCTCGAAGGAATTCCAGTCGTCAGCCACCTCAAAAAAATTTCAATCGGTTCAGATGTTGCCGCACAGCACAAAAACGACATGAATTCAGAAGTCGAAACAATAGCCATGTACAATAATGGCATAAAGCTTGCAACAGAGGTCGGTGACAGTGGTACCCGAGAACTGTTTGAATCAATTCTCAAAGATGAAGAGGGGCACCTTGATTGGCTTGAAGCACAGATTAACCAGATCAGCCAAATGGGTATCCAGAACTATCTCGCTGATCAACTCGGATAACTCATGACCGTTATGAAAAAAGTGCTGGTTGCCGGTGCATCAGGATATTTAGGCCGATATGCAGTTAATGAGTTCAAGGAGCGAGGGTATTATGTCCGGGCCTTGGTAAGAAATCACGAAAAGATCAAAACTCCAGGCTCCAATATGGAGCCTGCTATTTACAATATCGCTGATGAGATTGTAACGGGAGATGTAACCTCCCCGGAAAGCATCGACGGTTTGTGCGAAGGCATTGATATTGTTTTTTCTTCGCTTGGTCTGACATCGCCTGATTTAAAACACAATAACTACGATGTTGATCATCTTGGTAATAAGCGAATTCTTGTTCAGGCTATGGCAGAAAAAGTTTCAAGATTTATCTATGTCTCTGTGTTCAATGAAGATAAAATGCCTGATCTTCCTTTGATCCGGGCACATGAACTGTTCGTGGCCGATCTGAAAGCCTCTGGACTTTCATGGGCCGTTATACGTCCTAATGGTTACTTCTCAGATATGGGTCGTTTTTTCTCAATGGCTCGAACCGGACATATGTTTATAGTGGGTGAAGGGGAGAAAAAAATGAATCCCATTCATGGAGCAGACATTGCAAAGGTTTGTGTCGATGCGGTCAATGGCGATTGCCGGGAAATAGCAGCGGGAGGACCCGATATCTATACCTTCAGGGAAATCATGGAGATGGCGTTTCTTGTCTGTGGCAAATCTACTTGGATCACACCGATACCCTTATGGCTGGCCGAAGGAGCTCTTATGGGAATCGGACTCTTTAACAGAAATCTTGCCGACTTGATGTCATTTGCCGTGGAAGCTGTCAAATTCGACCATGTGGCACCTGCATATGGGAGCAGGCATCTGAAAAACTTTTTTGAAGAACTTGCCATTGTCCAAAAATAACATCATATGCCCCGGGATAATGAAACACTCAGTCTTGAGTCATGTAGTGACAGAGTATTTGCCATAGCCATAACATTGCTTGTCATACAGATCAAGGTTTCCAGCCCCTGCAATAAGCGAGAAAAATCATCGCGCTATAAAACAAACTAACATGGTAGATGGGACGCAATAATATATATATATTAAAAATGTATTTATATCTGCGAATATCTCAGCTGCCAACTCATAATAACGATGATCTTCTGTCGGGATAGAAAAGCAAAATTATCTTATATATCTATATAATAAATAGATAAGAAACAATTACTCTGATTAAAGTATAAAGTGACGTGAAGGAGAAATAATGTTAGCATATGTTTGATTTATATATAAATTATATATGTACTGTAATCACATCTCTTTGATTGATGAAAAGTACGATGATTAGTGGAGGGAACGATTTTGGCAAATACTCTTGGTATCGTGTTTGATTTCTGACAAAGAGAGGCTTTCATTCTGGCACCTGTTGCAAACTTAAAAAACTCTGAAATGATTTTAATCAAAGCTAAAACACTTAAAGGTTATCAACTCGACAGCCTTGACGGAGAAATCGGAAAGGTCGAAGAGTTTTACTTCGACGACCATCATTGGACCATTCGTTATCTGGTCGCAGACACCGGAAACTGGCTCACTGGCAGGCAGGTGCTCATCTCTCCTTATGCTCTTGGGGCAGTGAATAACATTGAAAAACTCATTACCGTTGATTTAACAAAAACACAGATTGAAAACAGTCCATCATTGAACAGTGATAAGCCCGTCTCCAAACAATTCGAGACAGATTACTATGGGTATTATGGCTGGCCGATTTACTGGGGTGCCCCATATATGTGGGGATATTATCCTTATCTGGAACGTGACAGTGAACAATGGAAAAACTTTACAGTCGGCGAAAAAGCATGGGATCCACATTTACGGAGTACGCATCAGGTAACAGACTACCACATCCAGGCTAAAGACGGCGAGATTGGTCACGTTGAAGATTTTATCATTGATGACGAGACGTGGGCGATTCGTTATCTCATTGTCGATACACGGAACTGGTGGCCAGGAAAAAAAGTACTGCTTTCACCACAATGGATCGAAAAAGTCAGCTGGGAGGAAGGTAAAGTCTACGTTGATCTTCTCCGCGAGACTATCAGGCATTCTCCAGAATACACAGAGGGCTCTCTGCTCACTCGGGATTATGAGACAGGGCTCCACAGGCATTACAATCGCCATGGTTACTGGGTCGATGAAAAGACTCCTGAAAAGCATTGCCAATAAAAAAGACGAGCATGCAGTAATCACTGAAAAGCATAACTATTTGAAATGTTGATCTTTAATAAAACTAAACGATAACAACCATGTCAAACGTATCAATTAATGAGTATCAAGGCGACCTCAACACTCTGCCGGAAACCCTTGGCAAACTGGTCCACTATCAAGTTGAACTGGTAAAAATTGGGATCATCTCGTCAACAAACTTTATTGTTTTTGTTGGCACAACTTCGATAAATCTTGCGGGTAATGTGTTATCGACAGTTAGCCAGGTGTTGCAAGGTGTATTATCAGTGTTTAGTTCTAAAAAGTAAGCTGTTGATTTTTTTGAAAAGCACTTTATACGTCTGGTATAAGGTGCTTTTTTTACTGCCTTAATCGGGAATAATGGCAACAAGCACAAAAACACTCACGCAGGATCAGCTTTATAAAATTAATGCCTACTGGCGTGCGGCGAACTACCTTTCGGTAGGGCAAATTTATCTTTACGACAATCCTTTGCTAAGGCGTCCTTTGAGATTGTCGGATGTGAAACCCTTCGTGATCGGACATTGGGGCACGACGCCTGGCCAGAACTTCATTTATGTACATCTGAATCGGGTCATAAAAAAATATGACCTGGATATGTTCTACATTGCCGGGCCCGGTCACGGTGGCCCTGCGGTTGTAGGGAATGTATACCTTGAAGGCACTTGGACTGAAATTTATCCCGATGTGACCAGGGATGAAGCCGGGTTGAAAAAGCTTTTCAAACAATTCTCGTTTCCAGGCGGAATTTCTAGTCATGTAGCTCCGAGCACGCCTGGCTCTATTCACGAAGGTGGTGAGCTTGGCTATTCGCTCAGTCATGCCATCGGAGCGGCTTTTGATAATCCCGATCTGATTGTCGCCTGTGTCATTGGCGACGGCGAAGCGGAAACCGGTCCACTTGCTACATCTTGGCAGTCCAACAAATTTCTCGATCCGATTACCGACGGAGCAGTGCTGCCAATTTTACATCTCAATGGCTACAAAATCAGCAATCCCACCCTCCTTGCCCGCATTGATCCAATTGAATTAGAGCAATTCCTCCGCGGCTGCGGGTGGATGCCTTATTTTGTTGAAGGAGACGAACCTGATAAGATGCATGAGCTCATGGCTGCTACCATGGAAAAATCCATTGACGAAATCCGACAAATTCAAAAAAATGCACGGGACAAAAAGGATACAACGCGTCCATGTTGGCCAATGATCGTTCTCAAGTCGCCCAAAGGCTGGACGGGCCCGAAATTCGTGGACGGCCTGCCAATTGAGGGCACCTTTCGGGCGCATCAGGTGCCTATCCTGGTCGATCCCGAACATCTCGAGCATCTGCCGCTGCTGGAAAGCTGGATGAAAAGTTACAAGCCAGAGGAATTGTTCGATAATAATGGCACACTCCTCGCGGAGTTGGCTGAACTGGCCCCAAAAGGGAACCGGCGGATGGGTGCAAATCCTCATGCCAACGGCGGCCTGTTACTCCGCGACCTGCGGATGCCGGACTTCCGCATCCATGCGGTCAAGGTGACATCCCCCGGGGCTGTTAAAGAGCAGGATACCCAAGTACTTGGCAAGTTTTTGCGCGATGTAGCCATGTTCAATCAAGACCAGCGAAACTTCCGGATTTTCGGTCCCGATGAGATGATTTCGAATGTGCTCGGAGCAGTTTTTGAAGTCACAAACCGTCAATGGGACGCCGCCACCATCAAGAATGATGAATTTCTGGCGCCCTCAGGACGCGTATTGGACTCCATGTTGAGCGAACACCAGTGCGAAGGTTGGCTGGAAGGTTATCTTCTTACCGGCCGGCATGGGCTGTTCCATAGTTATGAGGGTTTTATTCGTATCATAGACTCAATGTTCACCCAGCACGCCAAGTGGCTTAAACTTTCGTCGGAACTGCCATGGCGTCGGAAAATCGCATCACTGAACTATCTGCTTACTTCCCACGTCTGGCAGCAGATCCACAACGGCTTTACCCATCAAGACCCGGGTTTCCTCGATCATGTCATCAACAAAAAGGCTGATATTGTACGCGTCTATTTACCGCCCGATGCAAATTGTCTGCTGTCGGTATTTGATCACTGCTTACGCACCAGGCATTACGTCAACGTTGTGTTGGCTGGCAAACATCCCCTTCCGCAATGGCTGACCATTGAAGAGGCTGTTGTACATTGCACAGAAGGAATTGGCATCTGGCAATGGGCAAGCAATGACCAGGAAAGCGAGCCTGACGTGGTTATGGCTTGCTGTGGCGACACCCCGACGCTGGAAATTCTTGCTGCAGTTTCCATTCTGCGTCAGCAGGTGCCCGATCTGAAAATCCGGGTGATCAATGTGGTTGACCTCATGAAGTTACAGCCAAAAACCGAACATCCGCATGGGCTGAGCGAAACGGATTACGATTCACTCTTTACTAAAAACAAACCCATCATCTTTGGCTTTCATGGATATCCCTGGCTAGTTCACAGGCTTACCTACCGCCGTACTAACCGCAACCTGCATGTCCTTGGTTACAAGGAAGAAGGCACCATCACAACAACTTTTGACATGTGTGTGCTTAATGACTTGGACCGTTTCCATCTTGTACAGGACGTCATAGATCGCGTTCCGGATTTAGGCTCCAAAGGCGACTACTTAAAGCAGCAAATGAAAACCAAGCTCATTGAGCATAAACATTACATTGGCGAGCATGGGCAGGATGTTCCGGAGATTCAGGATTGGAAATGGAAAAACTGAAAGAAAGGTACCTGCCTCAAGTGTTGAGTTAGTGAAATCTTTTAACAACACATTGTTAAATAAGCTTCAAAAGAAAGGTTTTCTCATGCAAAATGATTTTGGCACGAATCTGCAAAAGCTGATTAATACAGCAAAAACACTGGCCGCTGGCGACAAGGGTCTGCTCGCGTTGGATGAAAGTATTTCAACCTGTAACAAGCGATTTGCAAAATATGGAATTCCTCAGACCGAGGAATTCCGACGGGCCTGGCGGGAATTAATTGTGACCACCTCCGGTCTCAGTGAGTCCATTAGTGGAGCCATCCTCTTCGACGAAACAATCCACCAAAAGAAAAAAGATGGAACTCCCTTTATTACAATCATCATTAATTCGGGTATAATTCCTGGAATCAAAGTGGACATCGGCGCAAAGGAGATGGCAGGTCATCCTGGAGAAAAAATAACCGAGGGCCTCGACGGCTTGCGCGCCCGTCTGGCTGAATACTCTCAAATGGGTGTCCGTTTCGCAAAATGGCGCTCAGTGATTGCCATGGGTGATGGTATTCCCAGCTGGGGGTGCATCAATGCCAACGCACACGCACTGGCTCGCTATGCTGCCCTATGTCAGGAAGCGGGACTGGTACCCGTCGTTGAGCCCGAAGTACTTATGGGCGGAGTGCATACCATGGAGCAATGCGGTGAAGTAACGGCAAAAGTTCTCCGAACGGTTTTCGATCAACTCTACATCCAGCGAGTGATGCTTGAGGGTATGATTCTCAAAACCAATATGGTGCTTCCGGGATTGACCTGTCCAAAACAGGAAACAGTGAATGATGTGGCAGATGCCACGGTGCAATGCCTCTTGCAAGCAGTTCCTGCAGCCGTCCCCGCAATCACGTTTTTGTCTGGAGGACAATCTGCCTCATTTGCATCCGATCGGTTAAATGCCATGAATATAAGATTCAAATCACGAGCGCCATGGGCATTGTCATTTTCATTTGGCCGTGCTATCCAGCAACCGGCATTGGATATCTGGCAAGGCAGGGAGGCAAACGTATCGGTTGCCCAGCAAGCATTGTATCATCGTGCCAAATGCAACCGTGACGCACGGCGCGGCAAATATGACAGTGAAATAGAACGGGTATCATGATCTCTCCTGAACTTCCCTCTGAAATCGCTTTGTTAAAAAAAAGTGAAATGAAGAACATCCCCATTACTGCATTGTTTGTTGATATCGGAGGTATCCTTCTTACCAACGGATGGGATCGTTATTCCCGCAAACAGGCTGCGACAGATTTCAAATTGGATTGGGGCGAAATGGAAAATCGTCATCAGCTTAACGTTGCCATCTACGAGGAGGGAAAGTTAGCGCTGAAAGAATATCTGAATCGGGTAGTCTTTTATCAAAACCGACCTTTCACTCATGCTGAGTTTCGTCGGTTCATGTTCTCGCAATCGAAACCTCTTCCCCAAATGATAGAGCTGGTTAAATGTCTCAAGGCTAAATATGGACTGAAGGTGATCGTTGTAAGCAACGAAGGTCGTGAACTTAATGTGTATAGGATTCGAAAATTCAAGCTCTATGCATTTGTAGATGCTTTTATCTCTTCCTGTTTTGTCCATATCAGAAAGCCCGACGCAGAGATATTTCGGCTTGCGCTGGACATCAGTCAAGCACCAGCACAACAAGTCATTTTCATCGACAATACCCTCATGTTCACCCAAGTTGCTGAAGATTTAGGAATCAAAAGCATTCTCCATATGGACTACCAAACTACATATTTGAAACTGGCTTCGTTCGGGTTGCTGAATATCGCATAGGCAGGCTCAGTGTGATAACAGCAAAGAGCATATCAAAGTTGACCGGATTCGTTATTCGTTGTATAGATATTTTTTTATGCTCGGTAGATCTGGATTTTCCTGTGCTACGACTTGCGCATATTTTTTTGCAAGAGAAGGATTACCACTCTCTTCGGCAGCTTTAAAGGCTTCAATCCAGGCATTTATCCGTATAGACGGGTCAATCAAATCAATATTCTCCTCAATCAGCTTGATTGCCTCATCAAATTCCTTTTGTCCCCTCAAGGAAGCGCTCTTTTGTATGATCTCTTCGCCTTGCACGTACATTGGAATCTCCATTCTTGGGTAAAATTAATCACCCCCGCACCAGAGCTAAGGGGTAAACATTCAAGTTTTGTCTTTTATCAAGGAGGTGATTTGGGGCATTCACCGTTGTCGAAAGAAATGATTGCTTTCAGTCGGTAATACCCTCAAAATGGTAATCTTCTGCCTCAAACCAGTCGGCTTTATCTGCCCAGAGATTTCCCTCTTTCGCTTTCCACTCATAATATGCAGCAAGCCTGTCCTGTTCGTTACGCTGTTCAGGAGTCTGTTCTGATTCCTTGTTTTCACATTTTTTTTCTAAGACTATCAGTGCGGTTGACATGGCATCCTCTTTTATTGGTTTTCATAGGTAAATCTGATTTATGACACGACAAGACATATGCAACATATATATGTTTTTAAAAATTCCATGAATAATTGTTTTCTGTCTGGATTGAGAATGAAATCCGAATTATAGCTTTATTTTAAAAATATTTACCAAATAATTTCAGTGTTATGGATGCGTAGTGACATGGCAGAAAAAAAATGTTAGAATATAATAGTTATATATATTATTTATATATTTACATTAAATAAAAATCGCTTTTTGAATGTTAAAGACTGTGACGGTTGTAATCAAAGCTAAAACACGTAAAGATTGTCAGATGAAAGGCCTTGACAACAAATATCAACAATCATAAATAGGGGAATGCATGGGAAAGAATGTAACGATCGGGGCATTTGATACGCATGAGCAGGCTGAAAACGCAATCAAGGAACTTCAAAGATCTCATTTCGACATGCAGAAGCTGTCGATTATTGGAAAGGATTATCACACGGAAGAGCATGTCGTTGGGTATTACAATACAGGTGACCGGGTTAAATTCTGGGGCAAGTTGGGAGCATTCTGGGGTGGCTTATCCGGCTTGTTATTCGGATCGGCTTTTCTGGTAATACCGGGCATAGGCCAGGTAATGGTATTTGGCCCATTGGTAATCTGGATTATCGGGGCCCTTGAAAGTGCTCTGGTAACGGGTGGACTGAGCGCTTTTGGCGCTGCGCTTTTCAGTATAGGTATTCCAAATGATAGCATTGTGAAATATGAGGAGGCTGTCAAGGCGAACAAGTTTCTTGTGATCGCGCATGGCGGAGCTGAAGATGCCGAAAATGCAAGGAAAATCCTCCATGCGGCAAATGGTTTTGAAGTTGCTGTTCATGAGCTGAAAAAATGAATTCATAGCCCGTAACTCTGCTGCAGGGAAATTGATATAAAAATTTAACAGGAGAAGCATGATTTTACTATTTGCCGGCTGTTATCCCATGCGTGATAATGGACGATATGATTGAGACTGGCATGATAGTATGCTGGAAAAGTCATGTGATGCTGAAATATTTTAAAGAAAAGAAGATGATTTCTATAAAACAAAACAGGAGATACTGATGATTAACTGGGATCAGATTGAAGGTAACTGGAAACAACTCAAGGGTAGAGTGCAGGAGCAGTGGGGCAAGCTCACTGATGATGATGTTGATGTTGTCGCCGGGAAACGAGAGCACTTTCTCGGCAAAATCCAGGAGCGGTATGGCATTGCTAAAGAAGATGCTGATAAAATGGTTGAAAAATGGGAGAAATCTGCCGACGACTCATGGTTCTCAAAATGAAGCAGAAAGGGTCAGTAAGAAGGCGACATGATTTGAGGTGCAGGTTGTTGTGCAAATAATATCCTGTACCTCATTTTTAATTATACCCTTTCGATCAGAACCAAAGATAAAATTTTAATATATATGAATACTGGGCTTTTGGTGTTCAAGATTTTCTTTAGTTAAATATTACTATGTTTTACCTATATTTTCTTTAGAATTCAAAGCATTTTTATCTCCTTAAGTCCGGGTTATTTTTGTTGCTCTTTTGTCATTTTTTTTGGCGTGTTTAATCTCCGCCGTTGTTTATCCGGAATGTTGTGGCAGTTCAGTGAGATGAAGGTGCTGTATATTTCTGTAGATCATGAGCAGATCATTAACAAAACGGAGAACGCAATGCCAACAAACACTCTTGACTGGGGAATCAGATTCGGCATACCTGCAGATTTCTGGGTGCTGAAGGAACAAATGGTCGGCGAATTTATTGCGGCAAACAAGCTGGCAGCCGTTACTCATGAAGCAATGCGCGTCGATGCCCACCCAATTTCCGAAAAGCTGGCTACTGAAAAGAATAAATCAATTACTGTCGACTACATTCTCAATATCCGGGGAGGCCGCAGAACTCCTCATCTGCACTACAAAGGAGATTTGTATATCCTGGATGCAAAACAATGGCAGTCGTTTTCAGGGCCGCTGTTGAAAGAGTTCGGTAATCATCTTGCCGCAGCAAATACTATCGGGTTTGAAAACTTTATTGAAATCGGCGAGTCGATCAGTGCTATCAGTCATCTGTGAACTTCGGCAAAGGAGGTGTGGTTCCATGCCTCCTTTGCACTGATTTTTTTATGTATGAAATTTACACTTGCTCTTACTCGGCAGTGCAATCTTGCGTGTACGTATTGCTACATAGGTAAGACTCAGGAGCAGATGAGCCCTGAAACCGCAGAGCGAATTGCTGATTTCATTTTTCAGTCTACGCCGCCCGGCGAGAAAATTGATATCGGCTTTTTCGGTGGTGAGCCTCTGCTTGAGGTTGAGCTTATCAAAACAATTGTTGGAATGATAACCGGCCACAGACTGTATGAAAGCCAAAGAGTGTTGTTTTCGGTGATAACGAATGGAACACTTTTTTCTGATGAGATTGCGGCATCATTGAAACAGCATAACATCACACTCGGGATAAGCTGTGACGGTCCACCAGGGATACATGACTTTTCAAGGGTTTTTGCTGACGGCAGCAGCAGTTCCGGGATTGTTGAGACGAACATAAGGAAAGCATTGCATTTTTTCCCGTTTATGCCGGTCAATGCCGTTTACAGGCCGGAAACGCTGCGCTTTCTTCCGGAAGTTATTGATTATTTTGCCGGACTCGGCGTCAGGAACATCTACCTTAACCCTGATATTTCAGCTCGATGGACCAGGGAGGATGTTGCAGCGCTGCCGGAGCTTTACGGGAGTATAGGCAAGAAGTATATTGAGTTCTACCGGGCTGGAGTACCGTGCCATATCAGTCTTGTTGACAGCAAAATCGTGGTGATACTCCGGGGAGGCTACCAGCCTTTGGAGAAATGCCGGATGGGTAAAGGGGAGTTTGCTTTTGCTCCTTCCGGAAATGTCTATCCGTGTGAAAGACTTATCGGTTCGGATGAAGGCGGCAAACACTGTCTGGGCAATATCACCCAGGGGGCATCATTGCTGAAAAGTTGCTGCCATGATGTAGAGCATTCAGTAAATGAAGTGTGCAGCACTTGCGGGTTGCATGATTATTGCATGCACTGGTGCGGTTGTACGAACTATTTTTCTACCGGTGACTATAATACTCCAGGTCCGTTTCTCTGCAGTTCTGAAAAGGCTGCCATTGAGACCGCTTATGGCATTATTGAACAGCTTGGCCGTGAAGGTTTTACTTTTTCCGATCATCTTGCAGGAACGCCATTGATGAGTATTCTTGGCGAGGTCGGTGCCTTGTCTGCGCCATAATGTTTTGTTTCTCCTGTTGTTATTTGTTTCAATCCCCTTGAAAAGCCGCTCCCGAAAAACAAAAAAATTCGTGTAACGACAATGCAACTTGGCAGTTGTCTATTCTGCAATTAATCACTAAATATCAAGAGGGCTATTGAACTCTTATGTCATTTGCCATTCCTTATACCATGTTTCTTGAAATGGAATCAAATGTTGATGGTAGTTTTCTTGAAAAACACCGTTGGCAGAACCTGCTTGAACGAAATAAACCAGATCAAACATAGTTATTCGTACTTCTGATCCACTGATTCCGCAAAAAAATAATACAACGTAATACCATGATTGAACTCTTACGCAAACGCCGCAGCATAAGGAAATTCACCGATGAAAAAGTATCCCCTGAATCCATTAAAGCACTCACTGAAGCAGCACTCAGATCACCTTCATCAAAGGGAAGTAATCCGTGGAAATTTATTCTGGTAGACGATCCTGACCTCCTTAACAGGTTGTCCGAAGTGAAAAAGTCGGGATCAGCATTCCTGAAAAACGCTCCTTTGGCAGTAGTGGTCTGTGCAGAGAGCACTCATTCCGACGTATGGGTAGAGGATTGTTCCATTGCGGCAATAATCATACAGCTCGCAGCCGAGTCATTGGGCCTTGGCAGCTGCTGGATTCAAATCCGGAAACGTCCTCATAATGACGGAAAAACAGCTGAAACGTATGTTCAGGAACTCCTTGGTCTGCCGGAACATATAAAAGTTGCTTCAATACTGGCTATCGGACATCCTGTTGAATCAAAACCGCCAGTTCCAGTTGAAAACCTCTTGAAAGAGAGTATCAAATACAACCGATGGGCATGAGTCCAACACAAGGAAATACCATGAAAAAGTCAATAGGAGCAAAAACACAGCTTTTCCCAACCCCGGTTCTGATGGTAGGAACATATGATAAAGCAGGCAAGCCAAACCTGATGAGCGCCGCGTGGGGAGGCATCTGTTGTTCACAGCCACCCTGTGTTGCTGTTTCGCTGCGTAAGGCTACTTACTCGTATGCCTGTATTGTAGAACGCAAAGCATTCACCGTTGGTATTGCAAACCAGGAAAAAATGGCAGAAGCCGATTATGTAGGAATAGTTTCCGGGCGTGACGTTGACAAGTTTGCCGTTGCAGGACTCACTCATGTCAGAAGCGAACTGGTCGATGCCCCTTATGCTGCCGAATTTCCTGTGGTGCTTGAGTGCCGTCTTCTTCACATGCTTGAAATCGGCCTGCACACACAGTTTATCGGAGAAATAATTGATGTAAAGGGCGATACTGATGTTTGCGGTGACGATGGCTTTCTCGACATCATGAAAATCAATCCGCTTATTTACGACACCTCTCACCGGGGTTATCACGGCGTCGGCCCGCTCCTTGCACCTGCGTTTTCTGTCGGCAAAGGAATTCAAGCCTGAATAGGCAGGAGCTCTCTGTTTCTATTGTGCATTGTCAATAAACAACTGTCAATAAAAAAAGTCGAACCATGTCAAAAATCGTTGTTGTCGCAAAAATTGTTGCAAAAAAAGAGTTTCTGTCGAGCGTTAAGAGCTCACTGCAGAATCTTATTGTACCTACCAGATTGGAGGATGGTTGTATTGATTATATTCTGCATCAGGATAACGAAGATCCTGCAGTTTTTGTCTTTTACGAAACATGGGAGAATCTCGCCTGCCTCGAAAATCACCTGCAAAGCGACCATTACATTGCCCATGCAAAAACTGTAAAGGGAATGATTGAGGATAAAGAGGTCTTTAAGATGACCCGAGTTGATATTTAACCGACAGTGATGACGGTTAGCCGGAAATCTATGTTATTATTGCTTGTATGAAAACAGGGTTGTGGATTGCGCGACGTTTTAGCTTTGCCCAAAAACGCTTCAGGGTTATCAATGTCATTTCGGCCATAAGTCTTGCTGGAATCGTTATAGGTGTCAGCACCCTCCTTGTAGTTATGAGTGTTTTGAACGGATTTCAAAAACTTGCCCGCGATCTCTTTATCACCATTGACAGTCCGGCTCAGATTGTTCCCGCAAACGGAAGAACAATAGCCGTATCCGACACTCTACTCCAGGCTATCAGAGCTATCGAAGGAGTCGGAGCGGTTGAACCCTATGCGGAAGGGGAGGCTATTATGGGCAGTGGGGAGAAAAGTGAACTCGTCATGGTTAAGGGACTCAGTGATGCGGCTCAATATCGCCTGATGCGGCAGACCCATGCATCGCAACCCTATTTCAACGCTGAAACCATTGCGGCAGGGGAGCTGTTAGCGTACAGGATGAACCTCCAGGTATTTAAACAGGTTAAAATTTTCAGCCCTGAGCTTATCTCCTTAGGCCTCGAATCCCTTTCACAACCCTATCTTGTACCGATGCTCGGTATACCTGAAACATCAGTCTCATCCATATTTTCCCTGCAGAAGATATTCGACGATCGTTACGTGATAACGTCCGACCTCTTTGCCCGGAAAATCCTGCTGCTTGGCAGGGGAGCCTATTCTGGAATTGACATCCGGCAGAAGGACGGGTATTCCCGTGATGCCTTCACCGCCAACCTCCGGGTATGGCTGGCTAAAAGCCCCATGAAATCCACCTGGAAAGTGCGCACGCTCGAAGAGAAATACAGCAACATCTTCACCGTGATGCAGCTTGAAAAATGGGTCAGCTTCAGCGTACTGATGCTTATTATTCTTGTGGCAGCTCTCAGCCTCACCGGAGCGCTTGCCATGACCGCCATCGACAAACAGCGCGAACTTTTCTATCTTCGCTGCCTGGGACTCGAGAAGCCGCAGTTCATGTCAATATTCATCATCCAAGGCGGGATGACCGGGCTTGTGGGAACCACAGCAGGAATAATCATCGCATGGGGTATCTGCAAACTTCAGGAACTCTACGGCATAGTCCAGCTGCCATCTAAAAGCGCATTCATCATTCCAGCCTATCCTGTCAGTATGCACCTCGAAGATTTTATCATCGTAGGAATAACCGGGGTCACACTCTGCCTCCTGGTCAGCCTCTACCCGGCAAGAAAAGCCGCCATGATCGCCACCAGCAACTCCCTCGACCAAAAAACCAATTAACCACTTTCAATAGTCGGCAGTAAGCAGTCTGCAGTCAACAATCTTCACTGCCGACAGCCAACTCTTCACTGTCATTTCGAACATCCCGTGAGAAATCTCTTTTCTCATCCATCTTGACTGCCGAGTGTCAACTGGTTATTGCCGACTCAAAACTCAGAACTTTCTTTCCCCAGTACTTTCTTCAACTTTCGATCTATCTCGATGAAAAGCAGCGGGGCAGAGTCAATAATCTCAAGACGTGAATTGCTTTGAGGCTCACTTACTGAACACTCAACAACACCTTCACCTCCATTGATCTTCATCCATCCGTCATTGCACAGCATGATTCCTTTTATGCGGGCATATGGAAAGGATGTCAGCAGCACTGAAAGGGCAGTGCTGTCGAAGCGGTATCCGGTTCCAATCAACCAGCTCTTACTGTAATATCCTTCACCCGAACCTTCATGCATTACCCAGCTCTCTCTGCTCACAGGCGCAGCCTTTATATCTATGACTTCCTGCACGCCATCTAAAGAGAAGGGGTGTTCTCTTACCGGATGGGCATCAGGAAAGCCCGCCATGCGGGACTGATCGCGCGGAAGGTTAAGCAGTACAGAATCCACCTTCCCGAATGAAATCATTGTATACGCCGTTTTCGGAGGGATGGAACCGCTGACCAGGTCTGCAAATGCTGAACGGTCATCATCGCTGTACAAGTCCGACTTGCTAGCGACAAGCACATCGGAAAGATTAAGCTGATCCTGAAAAGCAGGATGTTCCCGGTATCTCGCATCACTGAGCTTACGGGCATCAACAAGGCAGATTGTAGCTCTAAGATCAAGAACATCTTTATAATAACCACCGGTAAGGGTACGGATGATTTTCAGGGGATGGCCAATCCCCGTTGGTTCGATAAGAATCCTGTCAGGTGAAGTATCACGGATAAGACGGTTCAAGGCAGCTTCAAAAGCCTGCCCGGCAGTACAGCAAAGGCATCCACCTGCAATTTCCCTTATTGCGACTCCTGAAACCGGCCCAATCAAAGCACCATCAACCCCAACCTGCCCGAATTCATTCACCAGCACCGCCCAGATTTCACCCGCAGGCTTTTCAGCAAGCAGATGGTTGATTGCCGTTGTTTTGCCGGCCCCGAGAAACCCGGTAATAACCGTGGTTGGTATATGATGTAAAAATTTACGGTTCTGCAATGTTTAACATGATTGCCATATGCTGAATAAAGAGTAATATTTCCTGTGCGTGGATAATTCCCATCTCCATGTACTATCTCAACTTTTCATAGTTCAAATAGTTGGATTGCCGAATGCAAATATATAAAAACCATGAGCAAACGTATTCTTGGAATCCTTGGTCATCCCTCCGACAAAAGTTTCTGTAATGCACTTGCGGATTCCTACATAAAAGGAGCAAAATCATCCGGGAGTGATGTTCAACTGATATCTCTTGGTCATCTTTCCTTTGACCCGGTACTCCACAACGGATATAACACGATGCAACAACTTGAGCCCGACCTGGTTAATGCCCAGACGGCAATCACATGGACCGAGCATATTGTGTTTGTCTACCCAACCTGCTGGGGAGCAATGCCTGCTTTACAGAAAGGCTTCATCGATCGTGTTTTTCTTCCTGGTTTTACCTTCAAATTCCGGGAGAACTCATCGTTTTTGGATCGACTGCTTTCCGGAAGGTCAGCACATCTCATCGTTTCCATGGACACCCCTCCATGGCATTTCCGTCTGGTATATCGCGTGCCGGATCACAATCAAATGAAACGCACAATTCTCGAATTCAGCGGTATCAAACCGGTGACCATCTCAAGCTTTGGCCCTATCAAAAACGCAAAAAGGCAAACGCTTGAAAAATTTCTACTGAAAGCAAATAATTTCGGACGCTATGCCTGAAAATGCGCCCATTATTTTATAATCCTGCGAGATCTTAACTCTCATTGAGAAACACCTCAAACAAGCTTGTTTTAATAACTGTTCACCGCTGGTTTCCTGATGTTTTGACGTCTTATAGATGCAAAGGATAAATCAAGTTAACACCAAACAGTCGACACATAATGAGCACCTCAATGAAAGCATGGGCCACTCCGCTTGCCACAGCAACCTTCGTCATTCTTGCCGTCACCGGTTCGCTGATGTTCTTTAAGGTTGAAGCAGGAATCATCAAACCGGTTCATGAATGGCTGAGCTGGGCAATGACCGCCGGGGTTGTCCTCCATATCATCGCCAACTGGAAATCCTTTACCGGCTACTTCTCACGAAAGCCCGCACTTTCCATTATCGGTACAGGTATTGTTGTCACCCTGATCACCGTTTTCGCACCTGCTGGTGATCATCAGAATCCCAGAATGAACATGACTAAAGCGCTGGCATCGGCAAAACTTGAAACAGTTGCTGAAGTCGCAGGCCAAAACAGCGCAACCCTGATTGAGAAACTCGGCAGCAAAGGGATGAAGGTTGGCCAGGCATCAATGAGCGTTCGAGAAATAGCAAAGCAAAACAACATAAAAGATATGGAAGTGCTCGCACTGATTTTCGATCAGCCCTCGAAAGGTCAGTGACAAAAGTAAGAGGGTCTGCTTCAAGTTGTTGGATGGAATCAATTTTTTGTAGTATTTTTCACGAGTTATAAAATATGCCGTTCAACAGGTTTTTGTATCCGGGAGATTACCATGAACGAAGAAATTCTCTACAGGATACCCGGTTCCATCCTTTTTGTTATACTTTTTGTTCTTCTGATTGGAGTTACAACTGCAGGATATCTTTACGGAAAGCGTAGGCATTCCCTCATAAACGATGCCGTCAGGGCTCAGATTACAACTCTTCAAAGCTCTCTTCTCGGTCTTCTGGCCCTTTTGCTCGGGTTTACCTTTGCAATGACTGTCTCCCGGTACGACACACGCAAACAACTGGTGCTGGATGAAGCAAATGCTGTCGGTACAACCTATTTACGGGCAAAGCTTCTCTCCGAACCCTATGCATCGCAGGCCCTCTCACTGCTCACTGAATATGTAACGATAAGAATTGAGTTTTATAAAGCCGGGAACGACGATTCGAAGCTGCGGGAAGTGAACGAAAAGTCTGAAAAACTTCACAGTCAGCTTTGGTCTGTAGCCCGGACAGCAGCATCAGCAAATACCAGATCTGTCGCAACGGGGTTGTTTATCCAGTCTCTGAACGACGTGATTGATCTGCATGCAAAGCGTCTTATCGCGCTTGACAATCATGTTCCGGAACCCATAATTCTCCTGTTATGGTTTGTATCTTTTCTATCCCTTGGACTGACTGGCTACACTTGCGGCCTTGCAGGATGGAGGCATTTTATGTTGACGACAATGATGGCTCTTCTGATTGCTGCGGTAATTTACCTTATCATGGACCTTGACAGGCCGAGGAGTGGTCTTATTCAGGTCAGCCAGAAAAGCATGATTCAGCTCCATGAAAGCATGATGAAAAACAGGCAGTAATGCAGCGGATTTTCAGGCAGGCTCCACCTGATCTCAATATCCAGCTTCAACCCATTCTTCCCGTATCATTTCGAGCCATCGGCGAGAAATCCCTTTTTTTCGCAAGCCTACAACAGTCTCTGAAACGTTGCCTTCTCAGCATAACAGACCGGACAGGCCCACTCTTCTGACACGTATTCAAATTGAGTTCCGGCCTTGATATTGTTGTCAAGATCACCTTCTGCAGGATCATAGACATAACCGCACTCTTTGCACATCCATGCACCCATGATCATTTCATTTATTGGTTATATCAATCAAGCAGTTTTCTGAAAACCACCATCTCTGATTGAGCAAATCCTTTCGACTTATAGAACTGCTGAGCCGCATTATTATCCCTGTCGGTCAGAAGCGTTATACGTCCTAATCCTTCCCTGCAGGCAAATTCCATGGCATGATTGATCAAGAGTGATCCAATACCTTTATGACGCCACTGGGGAGCCACAACCATATCCTCAAGCAGAGCGACTTTTTTGCCGAGAAAGGTGCTTACCGTAAAGAGCAGCATAACCATTCCCTCAACAACCCCGTCAACGTCACAGACAAATATCCGGCCAAACTCAGGATTGTCGATAATCAAGGAAAGTGCTCTCGACTGAGTTTCCGGATCAGCGGTAAATTCATGTTCCTGGCTGAACAGGATTTCCAGAAGCTCGGCACATCTCGGTACATCACTCATGAGTGCGGTTCTTACATCAGGCATTGTTCTGTGTTCAAGTAGTTTTGGATATTGGTATACTAAACGCCAATTTCAGGATAATCTCTCCTGATTTCAAAACTTTTCAGCATAAATTAACCTGATGTCTTTACTTTTCTTTCAAACTCTTGAGTTCGGGGATTGACGTGATAGAGTCTCATAATGTCTGTAGTGTCAATGTTAACTGAAAACTGAAAATATCTCTCTTCATGGATGCATTCTGGCTTTCCCTTGTTATTATTTTTATTGCTGAACTTGGCGACAAAACCCAGCTTGTCGCCCTGACTCTTGCAACTTGTTACAACTCCTGGGTTGTTCTCTGGGGGATTTTCTGGGCCACCCTTGCCATTCATGTTTTTTCAGCCGGCATAGGCTGGTTTATTGGCGACAAGCTGCCTGTCGAATGGATCAAGTTTGTTGCCGGTATTGCCTTTATAGCATTCGGTTTCTGGACACTCCGAGGCGATCATCTTGATGAAGATGAACAGAACTGTAAAACCGGCATCCATCCTTTCTGGCTAGTCTTCTCAACCTTTTTCATGGCCGAACTTGGCGACAAGACCATGCTTTCCACCATCACTCTTGCATCAACGCATCCGTTTTTGCCGGTATGGATCGGTTCAACTATCGGCATGGTCATTTCGGATGGTCTGGCTATCATAGCAGGAAAAATGCTCGGAGCAAAACTGCCCGAAAAAGCAATAAAAATAGGGGCATCAGCCATCTTTTTTGTTTTCGGCATCTTCAGCATGTACGAAGGAGGCTCCAAATTTGCCCTCTTCATCTGGGCAATTGCCGCAGCGATTGTTTCCCTGACAGGCTACATCTTTCTCCACAAACCGCGGTAACAAAGGTGTTGTATAAAACGCCCGCCTAAGTTGACGTCGTTGATTGATTTGAAAAAAAAATTTTGGAGACCACCATGAAAAGAACGCTTTCACTATTGGCTGTTTTAGCTGTCGCAGGCTTTGCAGGCACTCCGGTTCAGGCTGCCAGTCATTACTATGCCAGTGGTATGGGAGGAGTATCGTGGATGGAGGATATCAGGATAAAAAGCACCTATTCATCTGAGAATTACACAGACACCTATCGAATGGATCCAGATATCGCTCTTCTTGGTGCCTACGGCTGGAACTATGGCCGTTACCGTCTGGAAGGTGAAATCGGCTGCCATCGCAACAATTTTAAATCCCTCGTCTATAGCGGTATTGATGAATTTGGCGCCCCCTATTCTAATACTTCTTATCCGATCATCTCTCTGTTGTTTCGCTTATGGCCAACGGATACTATGATATTCCACTCGGAAACAATATCAAGCTTTATGGAACGGCCGGTGTTGGAGGCGCACAGGTTTCCTATGAAAACGTTGCACAAACCACGCAGAATTACAACTATAGCGTTAAGGTATCCACGTTAGCATGTCAGATTGGTGCAGGGTTTACGAAACCTGTCGCAAACGATGTTACGCTTGATCTGCGATATCGCTACTTTGCCACTCCTGACTTTACCGTCAATTGGGACTACAAGGGTACGGATTACAGTAATAACACCAGGATTAACAGCCACAGCATCCTTCTCGGATTGAGAGTTGGACTCTAAACCTTTCAAGCAATAAGATATCTTGATTTGGGCTATCTGTTATCGAAGCGGAGACTGAATTCAAAATATCCCAATCAGTAGATTCTGTTCTGGCGCTATCCTAAAAAAAACTTTTGGGACAGATATTGAAACAATCAGTCATGATGATGTGCGAAAGTAAACATAGTCACTTTTCCATTCAAACTATGATGCGCCAGGAGATTGATCTGGCAGTTGAGTGGGCAGCTGCTGAAGGCTGGAACCCCGGACTTCATGATGCAGAGTGTTTTTATGCTGCTGATCCAGAAGGGTTTCTTGTGGGCAAGGTCGGCTGTGAGTCTGTTGTTTGTATTTCGGTGGTTACATACGGGACCGGTTTTGGATTTCTTGGTTTTTACATTGTGAAGCCGGAGTTTCGTGGCAAAGGGTACGGACTCTCTTTATGGAATGCCGGTATGAAGCGTCTTCAGGGACGTACAGTCGGGCTGGATGGGGTTGTTGCGCAGCAGGAGAACTACAGAAAGTCGGGCTTTGCCCTTGCGTATCGCAATGTCCGTTATCAGGGTTTTGGCGGCAATAAACTTATGCCTGATGGCGATATTGTAGAGCTGAAAACAATTCCCTTCAACGAACTTACTGCTTATGACCAGCCATTTTTTCCTGATGACCGGCATGCTTTTCTCAAATGCTGGATACAGCAGAAAGAGGGGAGTGCTCTTGGGGTTATGGATAACCGGAAGCTTGCAGGCTACGGGGTTATTCGCAGATGTCGAACTGGATATAAAATAGGCCCTTTGTTTGCCGATACACCACTCTATGCAGATAAGCTTTTTTCAGCCTTAAAGGCAACGGTTCCAGAGGAAGAACCAGTGTTTCTCGACATTCCCGAAGTCAATCCTGCAGCAGTTGAACTGGTTAAACGGCACAACATGAGTGTTGTTTTTGAAACTGCTCGAATGTACACCGGGATAATTCCTGATCTGCCGGTTCAGAAAATATTTGGAGTTACAACTTTCGAACTGGGCTGATCCGATATGGCCAAGCTCAATTACGAGCAGCCGTCCTTTCGTTTTCTAGCTCTTTTCCAAACCATACAACAGCGTAGTGGCCCGAAATAGCTACCCCGACAGCGTTCCATTGACGGTTTTTCCAATTACCGTCATTGGTAATAATGGCATTATGCTCTGGTGAGTCGGCCCATAGGGATAACGCAGTATCAGGGTTCATCCTGCCACTTGTCCAGGCCGCTATTTCATATCCCTTGCCTTTATAATTCGTAAGCTCAGCCGGTTTGCTCCACATGTACTTATCACTCCCGCTATCGCTATCGCAAAAAGAGGTCCAGGAACCATACTCGGACCAACTATGAATTGAAGATGCCCCTGACGGAGGATGCATCTCAAGATCACGAACATAAAGTTTGGCAACATAGGACGAACTGGAAGATACGGGTATGGATTCCAAACCGTTCTTCAGCCGATGATTCATAATCAATTTGTACAAATGTAATTCATCGTCTGTGAGCGTGAGTTTGGAGGGCTGTTGCAAGCCCTTACCGAAAACGCTTCCTCCACCGGGTTTAAAGCCATGGACTTGCAACAATAAAATGGACACATCAAGAAGCCATAGCTACTGATTGTTGATTATAACGTAAAAACTCAACGGGAGATTTATACCCTAAAGTTGAGTGCTTCCGTTTCCGGTTGTAAAATACTTCAATGAATTCGAACAAGCTGTGTCGGGCCTCTTCTCGG
>Ga0118677_10002160_pt1 | contig 36758 bp, 30 predicted proteins | sample AliMusrvi5mmetaG_FD_86154 | JGI IMG/M metagenome (GOLD analysis project Ga0118677, IMG submission 86154)
GGCTTTTCTTCAAAGATCTGGCAATAGACTCTCCGTACAACACCTATCGCCACAACGGGCTCCCTCCAGGACCGATCTGCAACCCCGGTTCAGCATCGATCCTTGCAGTACTGAACCCTGCAGACACAAAATACCTTTACTTTGTCGCCACCGGAAAAGGAGGGCACAATTTTGCCGAATCAATAGCTGAGCATACCGAAAACATCAAAAGGTTTCGTATTGCCCGTCAGGGCAGTTTGCACTGAAGAGAGGCGATAGATAGCCTCTCTCCCTCTGGGGTAAACTGATTATATTGTAGATTATAGAGAGTATTGGATGAATGGATTTTTTTAAAAATCAATCGGAAGAGCAATGCAGAAAAAAACTCTGTCGGACATTTCAGTCAAAGGCAAACGTGTAGTGATGCGTGTTGATTTCAATGTTCCCCTCGACGACAACAAAATAATTACCGACGACAAACGAATCGTCGAATCCCTGCCATCCATCAATAAAGTCATTAACGATGGTGGACGCCTGATTCTGATGTCCCATCTCGGACGCCCGAAAGGAAAAGTAAACCCTGAATTTTCCCTCGCCCCGGTTGCAAAAAGACTTGCTGAACTTCTCGGCTCCCCGGTCATAATGGCCAAAGATTGCGTTGGCCCCGAGGTCATGCAGCAGGTACTTTCTCTCAAGGACGGAGAGGTTATCCTGCTTGAAAATCTGAGATTCCACCCAGAGGAGGAGGCAAATGACCCTGAATTTTCAAAAGCCCTGGCTGAACTCGGTGAAGTCTACGTCAACGATGCTTTCGGGACAGCACACAGGGCTCATGCATCAACCGAAGGCATTACGCACTTTATAAAAACGGCTGTCGCCGGATTCCTTATCGGAAGAGAGCTGCTTTATCTGGGCAAAGCTCTTCAGGAGCCTGAGCGTCCTTTTGTTGCAATTCTCGGCGGCTCAAAAATATCAGGCAAAATAGATGTCCTTGAAAACCTTTTCAAAAAGGTTGATACTGTCCTTATTGGCGGAGCGATGGTCTTCACCTTTTTCAAGGCGCAAGGCTACCAGACAGGAAAATCTCTGGTCGAAGACAGCAAAGTAGAACTCGCCCTTAAAATTCTTGACGAAGCAAAAAAGAAGGGGATTAAACTGCTCCTGCCGACAGATGTCATTGTTACCGCCGAAATTTCCGCCGATTCCGCAAGCCATGCGGCAAGCATTGCCAGTATCCCGGAGAACATGATCGGCGTCGATATCGGACCAGTCACGGCCGAAACTTATCGCAATGAAATTCTTTCAGCACGCACCGTACTCTGGAACGGGCCTATGGGTGTGTTTGAAATAGACAATTTTGCGGCAGGCACAATGGCTGTTGCAAAAGCCTTGACCGAAGCAACCGCAAAAGGAGCCACAACAATTGTCGGCGGTGGCGACTCTGCTGCAGCTATAGCAAAAGCAGGGCTCTCGAAAGAGATTACCCATATATCAACCGGCGGAGGCGCAAGCCTCGAATTCCTTGAAGGTAAGGAGCTCCCCGGCATCGCAGCCCTGAACGATTAACCCGTTCCGTACATTAGATAAACTTTTGACGGCACTTAAATTTCGAGACGCCTGTTCCCGCTGATCAGCAGCGGGAATGAGCAGAACTAATGCAATTGATGAACTATTCCAACCAGCCATACAGTCCCGGGGGCTTTCAGGTTATACCTCCGGCTATTAAAACAATTATTCTGATTAACGTGGCGGTCTTTGCGCTGCAGTTATCCCCGTTTGGCGAAGCCATTCTCACCTTCGGCTCACTCTGGCCGATCGGATCCGGCAAGTTCCAGATCTGGCAGCCGGTCACCTACATGTTTATCCACGGGGGAGGCACACACCTCTTCTTCAATATGTTTGCTCTCTGGATGTTCGGGGCTGAAATTGAAAATTACTGGGGCACCCGGCACTTCAACACCTATTATTTTGTCTGCGGTATAGGAGCGGCCATAATCAACCTGCTTGCCACCATTGGCGATACCAATCCAACCGTTGGAGCTTCAGGAGCGATTTATGGCGTACTGCTCGCGTTCGGCATGATGTTCCCGAACCGCTATATTTTTCTCTATTTCCTCTTCCCCGTCAAGGCAAAATATTTTATTGCGGGCTATGCGCTCATCGAATTCTTCTCCGGTTTCGGCAGCCGCACTATGGGCAGCGGCAGCAACATTGCCCATTTTGCGCACCTCGGGGGGATGCTTATCGGCTTCATCTACATTTCCATCAAACGGGCAGAGTGGTCATTTTCCGGAATGACTGATAAAATCCGCTCTCTGGGAAAACAAAATAGCGGGCCCCGCCTTCACCGGACAAAGAGTATAGAGACTCCAGTCTCTGAAGAGGAAGTCAACGCCATCCTCGACAAAATTTCCGCACGGGGATATGCTTCATTAACAGCTGAAGAACGCCGCAAACTCCTCAAAGCCGGCGGCAAATAACGTTTCAGAAGGGGCTCGTCCTCTCAAAGCATGCAACGCTTTCAATATGGCTGGTATGGGGGAACATGTCAACCGGCTGCACCGAGAGAAGGGTGTAGCCGTGTGCGCAAATCTCCTTACCGTCGCGCGCAAGACTTGCAGGGTTGCAGCTGACATAGACTATTCTTCGCGGCCTGAGTCTGATCATCGTGGCAAGTGCCTTCGGCTGCATCCCGGCCCGTGGAGGATCGGTAATAATCACCCCGGGATTATCATAGTTTTCAAGCGTCCCTAAGAGCGCCTGAAAATCCTTGAGATCAACCTTGTAAAACTCTGCATTGGTTATGCCGTTCAGCACCGCATTGGAGCGGGCATCGTTGATGGAGCTTTCAACCACTTCAAGCCCGATAATCTGCCGACAGTGGTTTGCCAGATAGAGCGTTATGGTTCCTGTTCCGCAATAGAGGTCATAGACGGTATCCTCCGCCTTGAGGTCTCCTACCTCGAGAATGGCGTTGTAGAGCCCCTCTGCCTGTGAGGAGTTGGTCTGAAAAAAAGAGTTGGCAGATATCCTGAAATCATGGTTGCCAAGCCGCTCGGTAATATATCCGTCGCCGCTCAGAACAAACTCCTCGTCGCCTGTTGCAACGGTGTTCAGGCGCGACGTCACATTATTCAGCACTGTCATTTTGACTCCATCCATCCCCGACTCCAGGTGCGCCCTGTATCGCTGCATGATATCCTCGTCATACCACGAGGTGACAAGGTTAACCATAACCTCTTCACGGTTCTCGCTGAATCGCACCACAAGATTGCGCAAATACCCGGTATGTGCTCTTGCCGAATAGGGCACAAGGGCATTGGCAAGCACAAACTCCCTGGTCAGCTTAAGCACTCTGTTCATCGACTCTTTGGCCAGATAACAGTAGTCTATGTCAATCACCTTTTCAAAGTTGCCGGGCGTATGAAAGCCAAGCGCAAAATCTTTAGGACGGTCAAGCTTCTCCATCGAAAGCTCTTCTGCCAGCAGATAGCGCATGTTTGAAAAGGAGAACTCAATCTTGTTCCGGTAGTGGAATGGATCGGAACAGGGAACCGCAGGGGTAACCGGTGGAGCAACAAAGTCTCCTAAATGCTCAAGGGCATCTTTTACTTTTTTCTGCTTGTAATGCAGCTGGGCCTCATAGCGGATATGCATCAGCTTGCATCCGCCGCAAACCCCGAAATAGCTGCACAATGGTTCAGTCCTGTCAGGCGATGGCTCAAGCACCTCGACTACAAAAGCCTCTATATAGCGCTGCCGTAACTTTTTGATTTTAGCCGATACCAGGTCGCCGACCGCAAGCATCCCGCTGACCATTACCCCCATGCCATTGTCAAGCCGTCCGAAACACTGATCTTTCTCCGCCTGATCAGTTATTCTCAACTCTATAATATCGTCTCTCTTTAATTTCGGTTGTTCCGTGATATCCATAATACGTTGTATTTATATGCCTTAACCAGCTTATTGCCCCACCGGGGTTAACAAATCCGCATTCCATTCTATTCCGACAGGTGCTAAAGTAATAAAATACCTTCAGACAAGCACTCTAACCTCAGCTCACCTAATCAAGTTGCATTTATTTGAGTCATTCATAACAGACTTATATTTAAAAATTAAAGGCGGATAAGTATCTAATAACGGTGCTTGAGGCGAAAACAAATGGATGAGTATGATCCTGAAGGCAGGAAAAACATGCGCTGTCAAAAGCATTGTATTTGAGAGGGATATTATCACTATGGATAGGGAGATATATAATCTTCCTGAATTGGAATTATTTTATTTATAAAGTTGATTTACACATTAGAAATATTAGCATACAATATCAATATTTTAGGCAAATTAATTAAACCTTATTTGGAGATTTAGTTTTAATAAAACCCTTCCATTTTCAACATACAAGTCGCCAAATTTATAGCGACTTGTGCTTGCTTGTTCAAGCTGAGTGTTGCAAAGCAAATAATTCTGAAACTCATTCCGATTGTAAATATGATAGCAAACTAATTCACCATTTTCTTTGACAATAATAATTCCACCTGTCGCATCATACTGACCAGTCCATATAGTTGCTGGCGTCATGCCTAACGCACTATCCGTTAAAAAGTTTTTTATTTTGTACTCATAAAAAGGGTGCCCTTGTGAAACATCAAAACGTAAGGGATTATTAAGTGTCAACTGTTCAATTGTTGACTTAAGCAAAGCAAGGCCTGGTGTTGAATATTTTATAATTAATAGCTCTGCTAAAATTTCAGGAAGATCACTATCGATAAGCTGCAAATTTAATTGCAATGTAGAGGATTGAATATTTAAAAATTTAAGGCCAAACCCTCTTGATTTAATTTCAGAAATTCTATTCGCAATCTTTGGTTTTTCATTAATAGCGTTTATCTCCTCAATATCTAATTCACCATCGCCAATTATTTCATAAATAAAGTTTGTAGTATTTCCAGGGTTAAACAATGTTGAATTACCACCTACCATTGACTTAATACTGAAACCAAGTTTAGGCTTCATCCCTGTATTTAAATCATGCACAACGACCTTTATATCAGCTTTATCTGTTTTTAATGCCGTCAAAGAGTTAATATCAATACTATTCAAAAAAACCTCAATATCTTCAAAGCCAAAACTTCTACCTTCCGCCCTTCTTAAGTCTCTGAAAAGCTGTTGTGAGCGATCCAGAAATTCTGAAATTGGCAACTGAAACAACTCGTTGTTATCGCCATCATAAATCTTAATATCACCGTTAACCCTATACTCTCTTTTTACTATATTTTCCTGCCGTAAAATTTTTATTATCGGGTAATAAATATCAGGTATCGCAATCAGATTAGCATCTGCAGCATTTAATCTTCCCTCCCCAAGCAGCTTGAGAAAGACATATATTTCACTCCATTCCCCTTTGTTCCCACTTAGCATTATTTATACCCCAATTAGTTCCAAAATTTTTTTTGCAGTTGCCTGTATCGCAGGCACCGCTACAGAGTTTCCGAATTGCTTATATGCTGAGGCATCAGCTACAGGAATAATATAATTATCAGGAAAACCCTGGAGCCGAGCCCATTCTCTAGGAGTCATTTTCCGAATTCCCTCTCTATTTACAACACCCTTAATATGAGTTGTTGGAGTAAAGTCTGTAATTCGATTATCTATTACCAGATTCCTCTCTCTTCCCATTCCTCCGACAACAATTGAGTTTGCAATTCCATCGTCTGGGATAATTGCAAAACCAAAACCATTTCCCTTATTTTCATGTCTCTCTTTATGATTAATCAATGTCTGGATATACTGTGTAGATAAAAAGTATTTTGTTCCTGGAACTTCTTTTTCTTTAATATCTCTAAATTTAACGACCCTATTTATAGGTTTTGGATATTCAAATTTATCAATACAAAGGTCTTTTTTAAAGCCAACAATGTATATTCTTTCCCGCTGTTGAGCGACTCCAAAATCTTTTGCATTTATTATTTGTGGCTCAGGCACATAGTAGTTTAAGTCATCACGTAAAACATTCAAAATTGTTTCGAGTGTTCTTCCCCCATTATGGTTTCTTAAACCTTTAACATTTTCAAGGAAAATTGCTTTCGGCTTTTTTTGTTTTATTATCTCAGCAACATCAAAAAACAAAGTGCCTCTGGTATCTTCAAAGCCTCCTCGTTTACCGGCTATTGAAAAGGCCTGACAAGGAAATCCTGCACATAAAACATCAAAATCATCTGGGATATATTTCTTAATATTCTCTTTTGTAATATCACCAAATGGTACTTCGCCAAAATTTACTTTGTATGTTTTTTGCGCTTCTTTATCCCATTCGGAAGTGAAAACACATTTGCCCCCTAAGTTTTGCATTGCAAGTCTGAATCCGCCTATACCAGCAAAGAGATCAATAAATTTAAATTTATAATTTTTGGGAGTTGGAAATGGAACATTTTCAACTTCAAAAAGTAATTGCTGTAATGCATTTTCAGCAACTAATAATATTTTATTCTCTTCTGCTTGATATTCAACATATTCTTTTATGTATTCCAAAGCATCTTGTTTAAAATACTCTGAAGCCCCATTATCCTGGTTGTGCAAATAATGAGTTATCACAGCCTTTTTTTCATTAGTCGGGAATGCCTCAACTAATCTTATTTTAAAACGCTTACCGTCAAATTCGTCAATGCTTATTTTCTCTTGAAGTGTCATTTGTTGTTAACTCTCTTATCAATTTATCTACATTTTTTACTTCACACTCCCATACTATTAGTACTCGCCAGCCTTGGGCCTCTAATACTCTTCGTTTCACAAAATCATTAAAAACATTTTTATCAAACTTTTCTATCCACCACTCCTTCCTTGTTTTTGGGGTAGTTGCTTTTTTACATCCCTCGTGCCTGTGCCAATAACATCCATGAACAAATATAACTGTTTTCCATTTTGGCAAAACTATATCTGGCTTACCTGGCAGGCCCTTTACATGCAATCTGAATCGGAAGCCCGCAGCATGCAGCATCTTTCTCACGGCGATCTCCGGTTTCGTGTCCTTGCCCCGAATCCTGCTCATATTCCAGGAGCGCCTTTCTTTACTAAGATGGTCAGTCACCAATAACCACGTTAATGCATTTATTTTAAATCGCTTAGCGATTTATAGTATGGAAATCCGCACATCATTAGGGGTAATATATTGATACTCTATTAAAAAGATGTCATTGCTTGAGAACTGTTTCATAATTATCAGTTCAATGCTAGTCAGAAACCCTTATCGGGTAGAATGTGGCAACTAAAAATATACAGCACACTGCTCCGAATAGGTACATCCAGAACCGCTTGCTCTCGATATGCGCTGAAAACACCGGCACTGTCTACGAGAAGATGGGGGAAGGGGAGGGATTCTGAGTTAGATGTTAAACAGATGCGGTTCTATGGCCCGCAGGGCTTTTTTTGAATCAAGCTATTTTATCTGCCAGACGCCGCCACCAGGAGTGCAGACATCAGGATCAGGAATAAAATGAGGGTTCCGTTCAGTGCTGGATTTTCTTGCAGAGTGTTTCCAGAGCTATGTCAGCCCCATTCGGCCATGAAATTGTTCCCCCGTCTATAGACGCCTGCAAAAAAAAGCTTTTATCCTTTAACGGCTCAAAAATTGGCCCTTTTGAGGGATATTCAGAAAAATCAACATCTCCTCTTGCCCCGTCATCAAAGATGATATAGAGTGCATATCCCTCTTTGTACACTTCACCATTACAGGCTTTCTATAACTGCATTACTTGCAGGGTTACATGCTGGGTTACTTGCTGGGATCATCTCTGTTTTAAAGAGCGCTTCTTGGTTAGAAGTCATTCGGTACCTACCATTTTTTTTATCTGAGCTTCCATGTTATGTGCCGGCTCTTTTTTTATTTTTGACCGCTCACAAAGCAGTATCAAGGGAGATTCTCAAGAATTTCCCTGCCTTGTGCTGTCAGTCGGTATTTCTGCCGTCGACTGCTTGGTTTGTCAGGGATAGTTCGCTCCAAAAAACCGGCATCAATCAGTGGTTTTAAATAATTCTTCTGGAATGTTTTCCAGTGTTTCAACCCAAGTTCTGACATAATTTCTCTTGCTGCACGTGGTTCATCGCAGTAGCTCCCGACTTGTGCGGTGACTTGTGCGGTGACTTTTTTATCAATGAGCTCTACCTGTTCTGCTTCCTTAAATCGTGACCGGATCAATTCTGTTAAGATACAGGTAGCACAACTTCGCTTAATAAGAAATTAACCGCCCCGCCGACCCCGTCTTTTATACGCCCTATAAGTCCCATAAGTCCTATAGGTCCTATTCTTCTCTCTATCTTAACCACTTTAGTCTTCCAAGCATGAAAGAAAAGTCGATAAGCGAAAGAATACTTGATGAGGTGTACTTATATGGTATATTTAAGAATGAACAAAAACAATATTGGTAGCAGTTTCGATGATTTTCTTCGAGAAGAAGCTCTTCTTGATGAAGTTACTGCGGTAGCCGAAGAGAGAGTTATTGTCTGGCAAATCGCAGAGGACATGAACGCACTGAATCCCACCCAAAACAGCTGATGCTTATCAGGGTGATGTCCGACATCCACAATGAGTTTTGCCACGAGCAGAGCGGTAGTGACTATCTTGTTCCTGAACTTGATGATGATAAGGATTCGATCCTCATTCTTGCCGGAGATATCGGGCTCCTCAACCGGCAGCAAACCTGGCTCAGTTTTCTTTCAAAATGCTCCAGCCAGTTCAAATACGTCTTTGTGGTTGAGGGAAATCATGAATGGTATAAAGGTAACATTGAGAAACACTCTTACCAGAACAGCATTGTTGAGCACGGATTTAATAACATGCTTGCCGGTCAGCTTATTATTGAAGAGGAAAAAATTGCAATAATCGGCACAACTCTCTGGACGGACTTTTATGGAGGCAATCCTCTGGTAATGTTTGACGTTAGTCATGGGCTTAGCGACTATAGTCTGATAAAAGTCGGCGCTGAATACCGCCGGTTAAGGCCAGAATACATTCTAACCTTGCACCATAAGCAAAAAAAGAAGCTTTTTCTCGCTGTTGATCACTATGCTGCGCTGGGATACACGATTGTCGTGGTAACGCATCACCATCCTTCACTCCAGGGAATTCTGCCCGATTACCGGGGGGATGCACTGAATGCAGCTTACGTTTCTGACCTTGAAAAAGAAGTTCTGACCCACAAGATAGCCTACTGGATCTGTGGCCACTGCCATACCGCCATGGAATATTCAATTGGAAATACAAAGGTGATATGCAACCCCAAAGGATACCCGCACGAACAAGGCAATGGATTCAATCCACTCAAAACGCTGAGCATAAATTAAATTCTCCGCAACCCCGTCTTTTATAAGTCCTATTCTTCTATCCATCTTAACCACGTTGCTCTTCTAAGTTTGAACAGCCTGAGGGCCATCAGATCGCTTCTCTCAATATGTATTGCCATTTCAAAAGACTATAGATATATTTTGAAAAGGAAGAATTACTATGAGTATCACAAGATTAATGACGGATAAAGACCTCATCGAAAAGGTTACTGAGCTGCTCTTTAAAGAACTCGGCTATACTGACGCTGTCAGATTTTTGTCTCTACCGAAGGAACAGCGACTGGAGAGCGTAAAGCGACATCGCCACTGGCAGGACTCTCTTGATAAAGAGAAATTTTATAATGACGTTTTTCCATCCAGCACTACCAAAAAACAATAAGCCAGTTTTTGTTTGGCTTCTGAGCCAATTTTGACCATGTCGAGGAAGTCCTCGAAATGGTCTTTTGGGGATGGCTGTCCGATTTTGAGTCTTTGCAACTGCCTCGAATTCGACACGATGACCTCCTCGAAACCCCCGTCTTTTATAAGCCCTATAAGTCCCATAGGACCTATAAGACCTATTCTTCTCTTTTCCCTGTCAGCAAAGCAGCACCGAACACCCCGGCGCTATCGCCAAGAAGTGGCCGCAGTAGCGGAATCCTAAGCTCACTGTTAAACAGATGCCGCTCAATAGCCTGCATAGCTTCTTTCGAATAAAGCTGCTCAACCTGCCCGACACCGCCGCCAAGAATGCAGACATCAGGATCAAGGATATTGAGCACCTGAGCCAGCGCTTTGCCGAAATAAAAGAGCAGGTGCTCAATCGTTTCTGCTGCGGCAGCCTCAGTTCCTGCATCTGCCGAGATTTGCTCCAATGGAAGGAAGTGTCCGGTGAGTTTCTGATAAAACCGTTCAAGCGCAGGGCCGGAAATAACCGTTTCCACACAGCCCCGTCTGCCGCAATAGCAGGGTTCGCCGTCCGCGATAAGCTCATTATGCCCCCATTCGCCTGCAATGCCGTGGGCTCCGTGCCGCACACGCCCGTGGCAGACGATCCCTCCGCCGACACCGGTTCCAAGAATAATACCGAAAGCGGTCTTTGACTGGTCGCGCATGATTGACGCAGCTGCACCGAGCCGGGATTCGGCGAGGGCAAAGCAGTTTGCGTCATTTTCTATGATTACGCTTCTCTGGAGCACCGCTTCAAGATCGCCTTTGAAATCACGACCATTCAGGCTTACGGTATTGGAATTTTTCATGATACCCAAAGCTGTGTCATACCGACCGGGGGTGCCGATGCCGATCACTTCGGGAGGCGCAATACCTGACTCCTCTGAAACCATGTCAAGCAGCTGGCTGATGCGATCAAGGATATGATGGTAGCCTCCCGAGGCCTCCGTAACAATCCGGCGGCGCAGGAGTGGCTGCATGGCGCGGTCAATCACAACCGCCTCGATTTTGGTGCCGCCAAGGTCTATTCCCCAGCGGGTGTCAGCCATCGCTGCAGCTCTCCTGACGCATGAACCGGGGTTGGATAACGTTCTTCCAAAGCCAAGTAACCAGGAGATAGACTACGGTGGCGCTGAACACGCCGATCAACTGCCCTCCAAGAACGTCTCCGGGGTAGTGAACGCCTACGTAGACCCTCGACAGCGCAACGGCGAGGGCGTAGAAAATCATGGTGATGGTGAATAGCTTTTCAACCAGCTCGCCGCGGTGAAAGAATATCCAGGTTATGGAGGCAACAGCGGCGGAATTGGCGGCATGGGATGAGGCAAACGAATAACTTCTCGTCTGGTCGATAAGAAGCCTCACGTGCTCAAGGGCAAAACAGGGACGGGTACGCTGGACAAGTGGTTTGAATATGCCGGATGCGGTAAAATCGGAGAGGCCGACGGCAAGAAGTGCAAAGCAGATAATTGCAAAACCCTCTTTTCCTCTTCTGACAGCGATAAACAGAGCTGCAAGTAAAAAAATATGTCCCGACAGCCTCTCCCTGGTGAGAAACACCATGAGATCATCGGCTGCCGGATGAACCAGATGAAGGTTCAGCAGCTGGAACAGCCATACATCAGCCTGCTCAATCAGCGCCATAATTATAAGTTACTTTTTAGCTCCCCCTTTTTTCTGTTTCGAGGATGAGCTCGAAGAGATCCCGAGGTTGACTTTCGGCAGATCGTCGGCCGTTGTGGTTTTATTGATATAAAACTGCTGGGCGACACTGAAAACGTTGAACATCAGATAGTAAAGACCAAGACCTGCAGGCATGTTGTTGAAAAACAGCAGCATCATGGCAGGGAAAATGTAGATCATTGCCTTCATCTGATCATTGCTCTGTGTCGTAGGTGTGATTTTCTGCTGCACAAATACGGTCACGGCCATCAGAATCGGAAACACTGCAATGTGGTCACCATACATGGGGACGCTGAAACCGAAATCAAGAATAGAATCAGGTATTGACAGATCCTTTACCCAGAGCAGGCCTTGCTGACGGAGCTGAATTGACGAACGGAACACATAAAACATCGCATAGAGCAGCGGCATCTGCAGCAGCACAGGGAGGCAGCCTCCAAGAGGGTTCACGCCCGCTTCCTTGTAAATCCTGCCCAGCTCACTCTGCAGTTTGGCGGGATTGTCCTTGTATTTCTCCTGAAGCTCCTTGAGGGCTGGCTGCAGGGCCGACATTTTTTTCATTGACTTCGTCGAAGCGATGGAAAGCGGATAGGTTACCAGCTTGATCAGCAGCGCAAAGATGATAATGATAATGCCGTAATTGCTGATAAAGGTATTGAGCCAGCTGAAAACCGGTAAAATGATATACTCGGCAAACGGCCTTGTAAGCCAATCCCAGCCGAAATCCATGATCTTTTCAAGACCAACGTTCTGGGCCTTGACAATGTTGTAATCAAGAGGCCCGAAATAGAGAGAGAAGCGGTTATCGACAACGCTGCCGGTCGAGGGGACTCCCATTTTGAGAGCTGCTATGTAATCTGTAAAATTATTTGCCTTTCTTTTTCCGTCAAGAAAAATCCCTTCAGTGCGGCCTTGAGGAATCAGCGCAGCCACAAAATACTTATTCCGGACTGCAACCCATTTTCCCTCTCCAGACTGTTCTTCGCGATAGGCCTGATTCTCCTTGCTTGCAGCCAGTTTAACGACGCTGCCGCCAAGGTATGCTGCGGCAATGGCACTCTGGGACTCATCTGCATGGTCTTTTTCCGAATAATTAAGCCCTCCGTCCCACTGCAACTGATACTCGTTGCCGGCAAGGGCATTTCCAAATCCGGTCAACTTGACATCATAACCAACCTTATAGCTGTTGCCTCCGAAGATATAGCTGATATCAATAGCCTGCTGGGGAGCGACATCCAGGTGATAGCGCACGGCATAGCTCTCCTTGCCGGTGACGGTATGAAGGGTATCCAGGGTGACGCTGCTGAAATAAAGGTCACGCGTATCGATTTTTTTACCTTCCCTGGTCAGAAAAAGCAGCGAAAGTGCACCGTTTTTGTCATTGCTGACAAGGTTAAACTGTTTGTGGTTGCTGTCAAGATGCTTTTTCAGCACCAGTGACTTCAAGGTTGCGCCTTTTGTAGAGAGTGTAGCACGAAAAACGTCATTGTCGACCGTAATCAGCTGCTCTTTACCGCCGGCTGCTGAAGCAAAAACACCTAAATTTTCTGGAGCAGGAGCCTGAGCCGCCAGCACCTGAGGCTCTACCTTTTCCGTTTTGACCGCAGTTATCTGCTTTACCAGCTTTTTCTCAGGCGTCATAAACTGAAGCCAGACAATCATGATCAAGCCGATAAGCGCAAGACCGGTTACTGAATTTCTATCCATTACCTCACACTTTTTATTTTAAAACTATGAAACTCTTTTTTTGTTTACAGGCACCGGATCGAACCCTCCCCTGGTAAAGGGATTACATCGCAGAATGCGCCAGACGGTCAACCAGGATGCATAAAAAAAGTTATGCTGCCGAAAAGCTTCAAGAGCATAACTGGAACAGGTGGGATAATATCTGCAGGACGGACCAAGCAAAGGAGAAAGAAACGACTGATAAAATTTTATCAGCATAATCGGGACCTGATTAAAAAACATCCAGCTACTCATGCTCTCTTATCATTTGTCAAGTAAAAAAACATCTTCCGTCACATTCAGCTTCGGCAGCTCAATCAATGCCCGACTTTATCACAACCGCTCATGAAAGGGACATATTATGCAACAACCTGCTGATTTCCTCTCTGAATGCGTCAAGATTTGGAAAAGTTTTTTTTCTGCCGGTGTAAAGAAAAGCAATACAAAGCTGCCCGGGAGCACTGCCTTCATGCTGAACACCCGCCCCAGGCACCACAATCGATTTTTCCAGCCTGTAGGCTTCTCTCATCATTCTTTTTACCCTGTTGCGTTGAACTGAAGAGGGGACTGTTTTTTTGCTCACAGCAAAAAGAATAGACGGAATCCCTGTAACGCAATTGTTCTCAGGATTGAGAGAGGCATATATCATTTTCAAAAAATCGCCTTTCAAACTTCGTCCTCTCTTGAAGAGGAGTGAAATCAGTAGTTTTTTCCTCAAAATCTCATGCTTACGCAGAGAATGGACGTGTAACTTATTCAAAACGTGAAGGAGCAATTTTTTTCATGAGTCAACCCCGAAAGGGTCGACGCCGAGATCACTTACTGTCCTGCTGTACCCATAGAACTGCTTACGGAAAGAGAGTGACGGCCTTTGGCTCTTCTTGCGGACAGAACTCTGCGGCCATTCTTGGTCGCCATTCTCTGTCTGAAACCATGCTTGTTTCTTCTTTTTCTATTCCGAGGCTGAAAGGTTCTTTTCATCGCTTATAGCTCCAAACTTATTAATAATTCATAATACAGGGCGCGTAATTTAGCATAATGAACGCTCATTAACAAATTCATCCATCACAACCTGACCATTAACGGCAAAATAAGTGCCAGATTTCGTCAATAAAAGGGATCGGGTGTTGTATAAAATTTACGTACCAGCTTAAGTTATCAACAATGTTGACAATTTGTGGATAAAATAATTCGACCGACTGCGGCACCCCGAAAACCTTGAGAACAGAACAATTAACACATGTTGATTACTTTTTTGTCGGCATGCCCTAATTTCAACTAAAACAACATCTTATCATGTTGAGAACTTTGGCCGGACCGACCCCTCTATATGAAAGGATTTTCGTAAACGAAATTGTTTTTTGTCCACTTAAAAGACTAACTTGTGAACAGTAAATGTTGATGGTTCAGACAATTCCGGCCCGTACCGCTCAAATCCCTTTCTTTTATGCTCGAAGTTACGTCAAAAGCGTTTCCGGATTTTCCGCAAACAAACACACAGAAAGGGGGCCTGGTAGAACAGCAAGTCTGGGATGCATGTCTTAACGCTATCAGGGAAAAAATTAATCCTCTTGCATTTAAAACCTGGTTTTTCCCAATTCGACCGCTCAGCTTTGCCGGCACAGAACTGACTATTGAAGTTCCGAGTCAGTTTTTTTACGAGTGGATCGAAGAAAACTACTCCTCTTTTTTAAAACAGGCTCTTAAAGATGTGATCGGCCCCGAGGCAAGACTGATGTATTCGATAGTCATGGATAAATCGCAGGGGCAGCCGGTAACTATAGAGCTGCCGCACCAGAACAGCATGAACGCTGATTTTATAGCATCAAGCAATGCGGCGGTCGTGCGCACACGGAATAGTGAAGAATTTGAGCGCAATCTTGCCCGTTTTGAGACCCACCTGAATACAAAGTATACCTTCGACACACTTATAAGAGGCGACTGTAACTCGCTGGCATTTGCTGCTTCTAAATCAGTTGCGCAAAGTCCCGGCCAGAATGCTTTCAACCCGCTTGTTATATACGGCGGCGTGGGACTCGGGAAAACCCACATGATGCAGGCTGTCGGCAACAGTGTCAGGGAAAACCGGCTTTCTGAACGAGTGCTCTATGTGTCGAGTGAAAAATTTGCCATAGATTTTGTCAATGCCATCCAGAACGGCAAAATCCAGGAATTTTCCTCATTCTATCGCTCAATTGACGTCCTGATCATTGACGATATCCAGTTTTTTTCGGGCAAGGAAAAAACGCAGGAGGAAATTTTTCATATTTTCAACACCCTGCATCAGTCCAACAAACAGATTATCCTATCGGCTGACAGACCTATAAAAGATATCAAGGGAATTGAAGATCGGTTGATATCACGATTCAACTGGGGACTCTCGGCAGATATCCAGCCACCGGACTACGAAACGCGCAAAGCTATTATTCTCAGCAAACTCCATCAGAGCGGCGTCAATCTTGATGAAGCTGTTATCGAATTTATAGCTACCAATATTACAGAGAACGTTCGTGAACTTGAAGGGTGCATAGTCAAACTTCTTGCCGCCCAGTCTCTCGACAACCGGGAAATCGATCTTCAGTTTACTAAATCGACCCTGAAAGATATTATCCGTCATACCACCAAACGTCTGACACTCGATACTATTGAAAAAGCGGTCTGCGCTTACTTCTCCATCACCGCGAACGACCTTAAGGGAAAATCAAAGAAAAAAGAAATAGCGGTCGGCCGGCAGATGGCTATGTATCTGGCAAAACACCTCACTGAATCATCATTGAAAACCATCGGTCTTCATTTTGGCGGAAGAGATCACTCCACCGTCATCCATGCCGTGAACACTATTACCAAACGGGTGGAGACAATCACTGAGGAGCGGAAAAAAATTGAAGAAATCAAAAAGAGAATTGAGATAAGCTCCATGTAATGAGGGATGTGTACAAGTTGTTGGCGGAGTGTGTGTTACTTCTTGATAACTTATGAGTTATCAACACTGTTTATTTGAAATGAAATGCATCCACAATGCTTGCACATTCCTTCATCACCCGGACATACAAGTTGTTAACACTTTTGCCATACCGGAAAATTTTTATAACATGTTTATTTACAGGTAAATAGAAATTTTTCACCATCAGTTATCCAGATATCAACACAGTCAACAACAACAACAATTCTCTATAAATATTAAATAGTAAAAGTTGGAGCAGATGAAATTAACCTCCTCAATCCGTCAACTCCAGGATGCCGTAAGTAAGGTCGCACAGGCAATCCCGGCAAAAGCCATTGATGCGCGTTTTGAAAATGTCCATTTATCCATTGAGTCAGGGTCATTGACGCTCTTTGCCACCGATGGAGAACTTTCCATCACTGCAAAAAGTGAAGTTGAAACAACTGATAATGGAAATATTGGCATTAAAGCCAGAACTTTGCAGGATTTTCTAAGAAGTATGTATGATACCTCTGTTTCGTTTGTCATTGAACGACAGGAAATAAGCGATCATGGTACTGTGCATATAACAACAGACAAAGGCAGATACAAAATCCCCTGTCAGTTTGAGAGCAAGCCTGAAAAACATGAGAAGAGCTACGATATTTCTCTGGAACTCCCCACAGAGGAACTGCTTGATCTTATTCAGAAAACTCTTTTCGCCTGCAGTGTCGACGGTATGCGACCTGCAATGATGGGTGTGTTGTTTGAATTGCAGGGAACTGTTCTTACTGCTGTTGCAACTGACGGCCATCGGTTGGTAAGGTGCAGAAAAAATTCGACGACAGATATCTCTGAAAAGCAGAAATTTGTTGTCCCTGCCCGTGTTCTCTCCATCTTGCAGAAACTTGTACAGAACGACTCTGTTACCATGTGCATTGATGCTGATAGACGGTTTGTGCGTTTCGTAAGCGGACAGATTGTTCTCGATGCGGCTCTCATTGTTGAACCATATCCGAATTATGATGCGGTTATTCCGGTTGAACATGATAAACATCTCATTATTGATCGCTCTTTAATTTATGATTCAGTGAGGCGTGTCGGTCGGTTTTCGAGTATCGGCGACATAAAAATGGTTATTGAAGGTCAGCTTCTGAAAGTAATGGCTGAAAATACCAATGAAGGTGAAGCTGCACAGGAAGAGTTGCCATGCAATTACACTGGTGAAGATATTACTATCGGTTTTAATTCAAGATTTATCGAAGCAGCGCTTGCACATCTTGACGACAGTGACATACGTATCGAGCTCAAAAGTCCAACGACAGCAGTTATTTTCAAGCCGCATAAGGAAGTGGATGACGATAAATTGATCATCCTGGTTATGCCTGTCAGAATAAACAGTTGATGAGTGGGGATAATTATTGAGACTGCAGCGTATAACCTATGAAAATTTCAGAAACCACCGGTTCCTGAGTTTTGAGCCATGCCCGGGAATCACTCTCCTGTATGGCTCAAATGGATCGGGTAAGACCTCTGTGGTTGAGGGTATTCATTTCTGTGCGCTTACAAAAGGTTTTGTCAGCGCTTCAGATAGTGAATGTCTTATGTTTTCGCAGGATTATTTTTTATTGAACGCTCTTTTCAATGATGAGAGTAAAAGTGATATAAATGTAAAAATAACTTGTACGAAAGAAAAAGAAAAGCAGATTATCGTCAATAACAGTGAGATAAAACCCTTTTCACGTCATATCGGGCGGGTTCCCTGCATTACATTTTCACCCCAGGAGATTGTTATTGTCAATGGTGCTCCTGCCGAACGCAGGCGGTTTATCGATAACGCTCTCAGTCAGACCGATCGCCGGTACCTTGATGACCTCTTAGCCTACCGGAGGGTACTGCAACAGCGCAATGCCATGCTTGCGCAATTGTATGAACAGCATAGATCATATAATGATATGCTCTCATTATGGACGGAGCAGCTCGCAAAGCTTGCCTCATCGATCGTCCATGCCAGACTTAAATTTGCTGCTCTTTTTTTATACCACTTCAAGGAGCTTTACTCACAGTTATCGGTCGATGAAAATCCTGCTATACTCTACCGTTGTTCTTTAGGCAGCATTAGTGCCGATACAACGCAGGAAGAGCTTTATTCGCTTTATATTGCAAAGTTTAAAGAGGTAGAAAAACAGGAGATTCTGCGTACTCAAACCATTCTTGGGCCGCATCGGGATGATCTTGTTTTTTTGCTGAATGACAAGGAGATTAAAAAATATGCTTCCCAGGGTCAAATGAGAACATTTCTCATCTGCCTCAAGCTCTCCCAACACCGCTTTTTTTCTGAAATCCTTGGAGAAAAACCTCTCTGTCTTCTTGATGATGTTTTCAGCGAGCTTGATTCCTGCAGGACAGCCGATATTTTAAGCATTCTTGAAACCTGCGGACAGACAATCATTACCTCTACTGAAATAAAGGAACAGTCAAACATCCATGCTCTCTCAATAGAGACTCTGAAAACAAACAGTCCGAAATAATTGTGGCAAGAACCCGCGATCCTAAAAAAATATCTTCACTTCTGGGCGATATGTGCCACACGCTGGGGTTTGAAGAGGCTTACCAGCAGTATAAGACGCTGCAGATATGGGGTAGTGTGGTAGGAGAGTATATTGCGGATGCAACTGTTATTGAGCGATTTACCAATGGTCAGTTGTTCATCAAGGTCAAAAATCCCTCATGGAGAATGGAGCTCAATTACCGTAAAAAAGATATCATCGCCAGACTTAATGAGGCTCTGAAGAGTGCTATGGTGAATGAAATAATCTTCAAATAAAAAAAGCCGTGATAGCTTACCATCACGGCTTTCAAGAATTTATTTCCGTTGTTCAGAGATCACAGCTGAGCTGATACCTTTCAATCATTTTGTCAGCAAAGGCCTTTCCGAACGCGTTGCACTCGGCAAACTCCTCTTCATGAGGTTTGAACTTTATTCTGACGCTCTGATCAAAAACCTTCAGCTTCAGCATTGTAAAATTAGTCTCTATCATCTTTACAGCCTCACCGCTCCATCCGTAGGAGCCGAATGCCGCACCAAGCTTTCCCTTGTCGCGAATAGGATTGATAGCTGCAAAAAGCTGGTAGATCTGAGGCAGAATATTCTGGTTTATTGTAGGTGAGCCGACAATAATGCCTGAACAGTGTGCAAGTTTATCCTCCAGCGTCAGAAAGGGAACAGTTTCAATATCGCAGATATCAATATTGAAGTCACACGACTGCCGCAGTCCGTCAGCTATCTTTTCAGCGAGCAATGCTGTGTTTTCATATGCCGAAACGTAAGCTATCAGGATATTTTTATCCTGAGGAAGGGCAATGGCTGTTGTGGCAAGGGTAAAGGAAAGATCAACATATTTTTTCCACTGAGTTCTCAGAATCGGACCATGGCCAGGGCAGATAATCTTGATGTCAAGATCTTTTATTTTTTCAATTGCCTGCAGCATATACTTGCTGAACGGCCTCAGAATGGAATCAAAGTAGTAGGTGAAAGCATCGTCAAAATTGCCGACAGTATCGTCAAACATCTCTTCCTGACAGAAATGTGATCCAAACGAGTCGCAAGTAAAGAGAATGCGGTCTTCCTCAAGCCAGGTATAGATAGTGTCAGGCCAGTGTAGGTTCGGTGCAAGAATAAAATGAAGGGTTTTATTGCCGAGGCTGAGCGTATCGCCTGTTTTGACGACCAGTGACTTGAAGTCGTGTCCCGTCTGATCCCGAAGAAATTTTATGGCGTTCCCACTGCCGACCACAGTGGCGTTTGGCGCTATGGCAAGCAGATTCTTCATATTCCCTGAATGATCGGGCTCCGTATGGTCGACAATGATGTACTCCAGGTCGGCAGGATTGACAACCTGTCTGATTTTAGCAAGGTAGGAAGGCCAGAACTTCTCTTTTGTTGTCTCTATAATGGCCTTTTTTTCGGCATTGATGAAATAGGAGTTGTAGGTGGTGCCATATTTGGTTTCCATCACTATATCAAAGGTGATGAGGCCAGGATCCAGAACACCTATCCAGCTGACATCGCTCGTAATGGGAAGTACTTTATTATCTGACATATTTATTTATTGTGCTTGATGTTATAAGAATAGTACCGAAATATCTTTCACAGGTTCCTTGCAGCAGGCGCAAGATATAAACATAACAATCATGTTAAAAAGGAAGTTCACCGCCGAGATCATTTGTTTCGGTGTGCCGGATCTCTCTCAGCAGTTCTATGCCTTCAGGAGAAAATGAAAAGAGTGTATCGTCCGAAAAAATTGTACTGTAATCCTGTGGTTTGAAAAACGGAAGAAACTTCTGGCAGTGCTCATCGAGGCGCTTAAGATAGAAGTGCGTATTTTCATCAGGCTTCTCCCTGTTCCATTCAGCGGCAAGCTTCCCTTTTTCATACGAAGAGCTTCCGGTTCCGCTCCCTGATACGTAATAGGTTATTCTGTCGCCTTTTGTAACGCCAAGTCCTGCTTTTATGGCAGTCTCATAGGTGATGGATTTCGATCGTTTTCCGATTTTAACATCATTCTGATATTGTTCTATCGAGTTTTTCAGGCTCTCTGTTCTTGAAAACTCAGAAACATCAAGTTCATGGTTCAGTATCTTGTTTCTGTATTCCGTGAACAGATCATGCAACCCGCTGATATCCTCTGTTAAAAGCGTTTCAAATCCTCTGCGGACAAAATCCCTTCCGAATTTCTCTCCGCTTCTGCTCGTCAGTGACGATCCTTTAAGCAGCATGACGTTATCATAGCCAAGAAGCGCGTAGTTTTTCTTCATGTAGGAGATCATTTTTCTGTATCTCCCGTCAAAACCGATGTTGATGCCTTGCGGCATGAGCATCGAGACCTCCTGAACCAGCTCTTTTTCTTCTGTTTCTGTGGTGACTGAAGCAGGGGGGACAAACAGAATGCCATCGGTGTCAACTTCTATAACTTTGCATCCTCTCGATTCAAACTCAAAAATCATCTTTTTTGCAAGGTTTTGACCTGTCGAAGTAACCTTGTCAGCTTCATCAAAATCATTGAAAATGCCGCCAACATACCCCAGGTAGCCGTACATGGCATTTATGAGAATTTTGAATGAACTCTGCATTGCATCGAAATTATTGGCAAGAGAGGCGTTTCCAAGAGCTTTTTCTTTGCGGGCTTTGTCTTTTGCCTTGAATCGAAGATCTTTCAAGTCATTAAGGATCCCTGGAAATACTCTTAAATCATCACTCTTAGGACAGATATTGTATGAAAGCATAATCGACGGATAGAGCGACTCCACATCGGCGTAGACAATCGGACCGAGAATTCCTTTAAGAAACACTTCGGTATATCCGCCTGAATGCTGCTGCCCTGAGGTCGGTTTTGGAATTGACTGTTTTCGTCGAAGATATTCGCGTACCAGAAGAACTTCAATTTTAGCAGCCTGTCCTATCCTTGACGTCATTGCATAGGTATAAGGAAGCATCTGCGCAAGGAAAAAATTGCTTCCCGAGAGAAGCGACGAAAGCGCACGTGTTTCCCTAACATCATCAAGGGCGTAGGCCAGAAGCTTTTCATGATTGTTCTGCCAGAGTGCGGCTATATCTTTGTAATCAACGTAGGTTCGGTCCGGAGAGGCAAAGCCGAAATGCTTTGCGACAGCTTTTAAGCCGTAACTCTGCATCGAACGTTTTGAAATATCGTAGCTCTGGACAAGAAAAAGTGTATCAATAACATGCCTTCCCGGAATATCAAAAAATGGATAATCAATGCTTCGTTCAGCAAAACGGATGCTTGCCGGGTATGTTTTTGGAATAAGTCCGTTGCGCCCTATTGCAAATGGGATGCCATGGCGCTCGCATCTTCTTTGCAGATAAGAGAGGTCAAAACTGAAAATATTGTGGCCTTCGATAACGTCCGGATCCATTTTTACTATCAAGGCCACAAGCTCCTCCAGAAGAGCTTTTTCATCCCTGCCCTTTGAATGCAGAGCCGTTTCCCATCCTTTGCTGTCGCTGAGCGAAACAATAATAACTTCATCTTCTCCAAAACCTGAATTCCCTGTTCTCTTTCCGGCCGGATCATAATTTGTCTCTATATCGAGCTGCATTCGATACAGGTCATCAAATATCATTCCCTTGAATAGTGTCTTTCCGCTTTGAAGCAGATACTGCGTGACGGCGTCCCCTTTATTATATATGTGAGAGTTGTTCTCGAACTGCCCGCCTTCATTTGAAGATTCCGAAGCCGCAGTATATTTTTTGCCGTTTATGAAATCAATTGCGCCTTTGTATGTTTTCCAGCTGCGAAAAATTGAGAGGCACTGATAAAAATTGGAGCCTCCAAGTTTTACCAGCCAGAATTTATCCTTGTCTTCTGGAATAAAGCCCTCAAGCAGCGAGGCGTCTGAAACAAATATAAAAGGGAAAAATGGTTCGTCGTGAAAACTCACTGTCCCGTTTATTCGGTTAAATACTCTGATTCGGGTATCTGTTAACTGGTAGGCGCCAACTATGTTCTCCTCTTTATCCTTTCCAAACAGGAGGTCGTTGGTTACGATTTCATGTATAATACTCTCCATTCGGGCTCAATAGCTTAATTCGCTGCAGAAAAAGGATGAAAATAGTTTCACGTGAAACATTTGAGTTGTCACCGCCCGAGACGTATCATGAGGACTGAGATATCTGAGGGCGAAACACCGAGTATTCTTGAAGCCTGCCCTATAGTGTCCGGGCGATGTTTCATTAATTTTTCGCGACCTTCATTTGAAAGTCCTGATACACTGTCGTACTTGAAAGACCCTGGAATCTGATGAGAATCCAGCCTGAGAATCTTGTCTGCCATCAGGAGATCCCTTTTAAGATAACCCTGATATTTAAAATCAATATCAACCTGTTCAAAAATAGATGGGTCATCTGTTATGGTGTGGACGGCTTTTTTGAATGACACAGATTGCTCAATGAGTATGTGCAGATAGATCCCTGTTCTTTTCAGAAGAGTCGATGCATTTTGTAACGTAGTGACTTCAGTATAGCCGAGTTGCGTCAGTAAAGGGCTGATTTCTGCTGCCGACAGCCTTTTCTCAAGGCAAAGCTGCTTGAGTGCTTCAATTGCAATGATTTTCTGGCTGCATGAGGCAAATGTCGCTTCATCGAGAAGCCCTGATGCATATCCGAAATCATACAGACGGATATCTGCATTGTCATGACGCAGCAGGAGACGATGTTCAGCCGAGGAGGTGAACATACGATACGGCTCATTAGTCTCTTTGGTGATTAGGTCATCAACTAGAACGCCAATGTAGGCATCAGATCGCTTGAGATGCATCGGAGGTTTCTGGCGAAGCTTGAGGGAGGCGTTTATACCGGCAACCAATCCCTGCGCTGCAGCCTCTTCATACCCTGATGTGCCATTGATCTGTCCTGCAAAGTAGAGGTTTGCCACCAGTTTCGTCTCAAGACTTCTGTTTATCTGATAAGGAAAAAAGTAGTCATACTCAATTGCATACCCCGGACGTATCATTTTGACCTTCTCGAGTCCGCGAATAGAGCGCAGTCCCTCTATCTGTATATCTTCAGGCAGAGAGGTCGAAAAGCCGTTGACATACATTTCATTAGTGTCGATTCCTTCGGGTTCAAGAAATATATGATGGCTCTCCTTGTCTGGGAATCGGCAGATTTTGTCTTCAATTGATGGACAGTATCGCGGTCCTATTCCCTGCACTTTCCCTGTAAACAGAGGGGATCTGTCGAAGCCCTTCTTTAAGATTTCATGAGTCTCGAGTGAGGTCTTTGTGACAAAACAGCTGATCTCTTTCCTTTTAAGGGTGGGTTCCGTTTTGAACGAGAATACTACAGGCTCCTCGTCTCCTCTCTGTTCGTCAACAAGAGAGTAGTCGACACTGCGTGCGTCAATTCTCGGCGGAGTACCTGTTTTAAGGCGACCCGCTGAAAAGCCCATCGAAATAAGGTTTTCCGTCAACCCGTACACCGGAGGCTCCGCTATTGTACGGCCCCCATGGTAATGGTTCATGCCGATATGAATCAGTCCGTTCAAAAATGTTCCACAGGTAAGGATCACCGCTGAAGCGTTAATGGTTCTTCCTGAAGTCAGCCTTACCCCCTTGCAAACTCCCGAAGAACACTCAATCCCTGTAACCGTATCCTGAAGAAGGTCTATATTCTTTTCTTCTTCAATTACCCGCCTCATGTAATGAGAGTACATGGCTTTGTCGGCCTGCGCTCTCGGTGAGTGCATCGCAGGGCCTTTGCTTCTGTTGAGCATCCTGAACTGTATCCCGGTGGCATCTATTGCTTTCGCCATCTCTCCGCCGAGCGCATCAATCTCTCTCGTTATCTGCCCTTTTGCTACGCCGCCTATCGCGGGGTTGCATGACATTCTGGCAATTGCTGTAAGATCGGAAGAAATAAGCAGGCAGGAGCACCCTGTTCTTGCTGCAGCCAGTGCCGCTTCGCACCCTGCATGACCTGCCCCTGCAACTATAATATCATACATGATGAGCTGATTGTTTCACGTGAAACATTTGTCAATTGCTTAAGATTTAAGGACCGAAGATACAAATAATAGCGCTTTATCTCTTTCAAGTATCAATATCAATGAAAATGGCCGAATGCTGTATTATATAGGTATAATATATTGACTTTTGTTGCCTTATGTACACTATATATTAATACAAGTTCTTGTTAAAAGAGATATTCTTTTGGGAAACATAGTTGCAAATGCGCTGACTTTAATTATTCCCTTCTGCATTCCAACTATCGTTTACAGATATGCCTTCCCAAGTCCGGATTCAGTTTCTTCGCTAATGTTTTTTACTGCAGGTTTGATGATAATCATAGTAATTAAGCACTTTGAACCAATGATGGAATTATTAACAAAATTAAATCTCATAAAAAGGACTAAATAATGTTAACACATAAAAAAGCCGTAATACTTATCGCGGCGCTTCTCATATTTTCAGGATCAATCTTTTATCTGGTTGAACAGAAAGATTCTCTTTATCATGATTCAAAAAATACGCCCGGCGATGTGCAGTCAAAGTCGGATGATATAACAAACTCAAGAAGAAATGTAATAACTGAAACAGTTAAAAAAGTAAGCCCTACAATTGTAGGCATAAATGTTACTCAGGTTGTTACGTATAATGACCCGTTCGGTTCAATGTTTAACGACCCGTTTTTCCGCCAGTTCTTCGGAAATCAGAATAACAGTCAGAAGGTTAAGAGTCTGGGATCAGGTTTTATAATCTCTTCGGACGGATATATTGTAACCAACGATCACGTTGCGGGAAATGCTTCTGAAATTACAGTAACAATGACTGACGGTGAGCAGGTGCCGGCAAAGTTAGTCGGGAGCGATAAATCGACTGACATCTGCCTGTTAAAGATTAATAAATCAAATCTGCCGTATGTTACCCTGGGAAATTCAGATGACTGCATTATCGGAGAATGGGTGATCGCACTGGGTAATCCATTTGGATTATTTGAAGTGAATGATAAACCTACTGTTACTGTGGGAGTGATATCTTCAACCGGGCTTAATTTAGAACCGATTGAAGACAGATATTATCTTAATATGATCCAGACAGACGCTGCTATCAATGGCGGAAACAGCGGCGGTCCTTTAGTAAACAGCGCCGGAGATGTGATTGGGATGAATACAATTATTTATACCGCCGGCGGTGTGCAGGGAAATATAGGATTGGGATTTGCCATACCTATAAATAAAATAAAAGGAATCATCACCGAGTTAAAGGATAAAGGAAAAATTGACAGAGATTATAATGTAGGAATGGCAATTCAGAATATTGATGAACTGATAGCGCAGTCCTCAAAACTTAAAACCACAAAGGGCGTAATTGTTACGCAGGTTGTTGCAAATGCTTCGGCAAGCAGATCAGGATTGAAAGTGGGCGACATAATTCTGAAAGTGGATAATTATACAATTTCAAATGACCAGATGATTAAGGGCGTATTTCAGGAGTTTAGAACGGGACAAACAATAAGTCTTAACATCTTAAGGGATGATGAGCCAATGACAATTAAAATGACACTGGAGAAAAAATGATAGACCGGTATACGCTTCCTGAGATGGGTAAAGTTTGGGAGGATCAATTTAAGTACGGCACATGGCTTAATATTGAGATTCTTGCCTGCGAGGCAAGAGCGGAACTGGGACAAATACCAGCATCAGATGTGGAGGTAATAAAACAAAAAGCCCGTTTTGATGTTAAGCGGATTCTGGAAATTGAGGAAACAACCAAACATGATGTTATTGCTTTCCTTACTAATGTTTCGGAAAATGTCGGACCTGAATCAAGACATATCCACTACGGAATGACTTCTTCAGATATTGTTGACACAACTTTGTCAATTCAAATGAAATCTGCGGGACAACTTCTGCTTAAGAGATTAACGGAGTTGAAGCATGAACTGAAGGTAAGAGCTCTTGAACATAAACATACCGTCTGCATCGGGCGGTCGCATGGAATTCACGCGGAACCAACAACGATGGGCTTAAAGTTTGCATTGTGGTATGAGGAAATCAAGAGGAATATTATCCGCATGGAGAATGCCGTTAAGACAATTAGTGTTGGACAAATTTCGGGTGCCGTGGGAACGTTTGAACATCTCAGTCCAAAGGTGGAAGAATATGTCTGCAAAAAGCTTGGATTATCCCCCGCCCCGGTTTCAACTCAGATAATTCAAAGAGACAGGCATGCAGAATTTATGAGCGCAATAGCAATTACCGGCGCCACGCTTGAAAAGATTGCTGTTGAGATAAGGCATCTGCAAAGAACTGAGGTGATGGAAGCAGAGGAATATTTTGCTAAGGGACAAAAGGGTTCATCAGCTATGCCGCATAAAAGGAATCCAATTATTAGCGAAAGGGTTACTGGACTTGCAAGAGTCCTTAGAAGTAATTCTATAGCTGCTCTTGAAAATGTTGCTTTATGGCACGAACGCGATATTTCACATTCGTCGGTTGAGAGAATTATAATTCCGGACAGCTGCATTGCCCTGGATTATATGCTTGATCTTATGACAAAACTTATAAAAGATCTTATTGTCTACCCTGAGAATATGATTAAGAACCTGAACCTGACACGTGGACTAATATTCTCGCAAAGCGTTCTGCTTAAATTAATTAACAAGGGGATGAGCCGGGAATCAGCATACAAACTTGTTCAGGATGCATCAATGGAAGTATGGGAAAACAAAGAAAAGAATCTGAAAGAAGTACTGTTAAAATCAAATGACGTGATTAATTACCTTACAGTGGAAGAGATTAATTCTATATTTGACAGCAGCAGCACACTCAAAAATGTAGATTACATTTTCGCCAAATCAGTTGAAACAAATTGACCTGCATGCGTGTTTGACTGATATAAATTTTCGGATAAGGAGATCATATGTTAAAGATATTATCAATAATCCTGGTGGTATTTGCACTGGGATTCTATTTTTACAGAAATCAGGATTTGAAACTTAAAGCGGGAGATAAAGCCCCCGGTTTTTCGCTGCAGGATTCAAATGGAAAGGTTTATTCTCTTGCAGAGTACAAGGGCAAGTCGCCTGTTATTGTTTATTTCTATCCCAAGGCGGGGACCTCAGGGTGCACAAAAGAAGCCTGCGGAATTAGGGATAACTGGAGTAAGTTCTCCCAGAACGGAATCCAGGTTCTTGGCGTTAGCGTTGACAGCAAAAGCGAAATTAAAAAGTTTGTCGATGATTATAAGCTGAACTTCCCTCTGCTATCTGATAACGATAAGTCCGTGTCCAAGAAATACGGAGTGCTTGGTATCAGCGGTTTTGACCGCAGGATTACTTTCATAGTAGACAAGAACTCGAAGATTGCAGATGTCATTGAAGTAAAGGATATCGCTAATCATGCCGATATGATATTCCAGAAGGCGCTCGCTCTTAAATAAATTATCCCTCCTGTTTGGCATTAATACTTATTTGGATATAAATTGTGGTTATAAATTTTACGGAATTATAACCACAAGTATCCATGCAATACGAACTTATCCTTAAGAATCTGGGGAAACATGTCACTTTAACCGAAGCAGAAAAGGAAATGTTCTGCTCCGGCCTAAGAGAAAAGAAGGTAAAACGGCATCATTTCTTGAGTGAAGCAGGTGAGATTAGCCGGTACCAGAATTTTGTAAATAGCGGGTGCCTCCGGTCTTTTTATATTGACGAGAATGGATTTGAACATAACCTTCAGTTTGCCGTTGAGGATTGGTGGATTGGGGATATGACAAGTTTCCTGACGCAGAAGGCAGCTTCACTTTACGTAGAGGCGCTTGAGGACAGTGAAGTTCTGCAGATTGATAACCACACAATGGAAGATTTGTACATTAAAATCCCCAGGCTGGAAAGGTTCTTCAGGATATTGCTTCAGAACGCTTTTATTACTTTCCAGCAAAGGATAATTTCCACGATAAGCAAACCGGCCGAGGAAAGATACCTTGAATTTATTAACAAGTACCCCTACCTGGAGCAGCGCCTGCCCCAGATTCACATTGCTTCATATCTTGGGATCACGCCTGAGTTTCTGAGTAAGATAAAAAAGAAGCTGCTGACTGAGTCCCCCAAGAGAGTTAAATAAGGGAGCGTGCTCCGCACTTTTTTATTTTCTTGTACACAATTAGACTTTTTTTACTTCACAATTTCAGACAAATCCTTTAATTGATTAAATTATAATGAGTTACGTGGTATTGTTTCAATAGTTAATTAGGAGCAAAACATGTGGCGCATGCCACAATTAACAACTTATCCACAGTCTCTTTTTATTGCTCCCTGCTGTAAATTGCATTTGCGCATAATTCCCGAGTATTTCCCGAGTATATTCCTATACATTTCCGATATACTCCCTATATATTTCCGAGGCCACTTACAGGTCACCCAGTGGTCACCTACAGGCCACCTTGAAATTGTTTGGTTTGTTGATCATTTCCCTATTCTGAACTTGCATTCAGCTATAAGAAATGTATAAAAAATATCCGCATTTGTCAATAGTTCCTGTCGATAACCTTATTTTCATTCATGCCTTTGTTTATCATGCTCCCTAAATGTCAAACATAGAATCACAGTCCTTCGCGGAATCAACGCCATTATTACTCACGATATCGTCCCCTTAATCACAACCGGCAGAATTTAATTTTCTGTTCACTTGCTCTTCAAATGAGTATAGTGTACGTTTGTTCACTATGACTGACAACCTTATAAATCTTACTGAATACACGCTTCCATCAAAACTGCCGAAGATCGTGCATATATACCCGAATCTCTTCACTAAAGAGAACCTGGGGTTTGACATATTTGATTATGAGTTCCTTTTCCATGACCCTGAGACGCTTAAACTGATACGGGAGGGACAAACTATCGGATGTTTTTACATCGAGTCGCCAGGCATGCGTAATCTGCTGAAACAGCTGCAGGTTGACACATTTGAGATGCTTACAGCAGCAAGTTCTATTATCCGCCCCGGTGTTGCAGAGTCGGGCATGATGCAGGAGTTTATAGCGCGCCACAGGGATCCTTCAAGGCGGACGTACCTTGTGCCGGAAATGGAACAGGTTTTAGGAGAAACCTACGGCGTAATGATCTACCAGGAGGATGTTATTAAAGTTGCGCATTATATCGGCGGGCTTTCGCTTGAAGAGGGTGATCTGCTGCGGCGGGCAATGTCAGGCAAGATGCGCTCCCATGGCGCAATGAAAGTCCTTGAGGAGAAGTTCTATGATTCTTGCAGGAACAAAAAAATAAAAGAAAGCGCGGCTAAGGAAATCTGGCGCCAGATTGAAAGCTTTGCGGGTTATGCTTTCTGCAAGGCGCACTCGGCAAGCTTTGCCCTGCTTTCTTTCCAGGTGGCGTATCTTAAAGCCCACTACCCTGCCGAGTTTCTTGCATCGGTACTGAGCAACAGCGGAGGGTTTTATTCGCCGGCAGTTTATATATGGGAAGCGAAAAGACTCGGGCTCAGAGTTAGGCTTCCTTCCATAAACCAGAGCCGCTTTGAATATCTTGGCTACCACAAAACGATACTGATAGGGTTTATGGCAGTTAAAAACTTCACGCACGAGTCGGCTGATAATATTTGTGCCGAGAGGGAACGGAACGGCAAGTTTGTTTCGCTGCAGGATTTCCTTGTAAGGACAAATATCAAGTATGAAGAAACTGCAATGCTGATAAAGTGCGGAGCTATGGATTCTTTCGGAGAGCTGCGCCCTAACCTGCTGCGGCTGCTTGATATTTGTTTCGCTCGGCTGAAGGACCTTTACGGCAGTTACAATGACCTTTTTGCGGATGAGGCAATTAAACTTATTGATGAGGTAAGAATAAAAAGAGATTACACCATTGAGGAAAAATGCATAGCGGAGTATGAGACTTTCGGCTACATGATAAGCCGGCATCCGCTGGAGTTCTTCACAAACCTTACAGACCAGAGGAAGATTATTAAAGCTGCCGATATGAAACATAACGCGGGAAAGAAGGTAAGGATGATGGGCTGGTATATGACATCTAAAAGAATCTCGACAAAAAAGAAAGAGGTAATGAAGTTCCTTTCTCTTGAGGATCTTACGGGCACGTTTGAAGCGGTTATTTTCCCCGGGGTTTACTCCCGCGTTGCGGAGAAGACCTTGTCGATGGGTCCTTATATCGTGGACGGGAAGGTCGATGCAAGGGACACCAACAACCTTATTGTTGAAAACCTTGAGGTGCTTACGAGTAAATCAATCAAGGCAGAATTCAGATACGACACCGCGGAGGACGTCTATAAGCCCAATGACGAGGGAACCGGCGAAGTCGATTTTGTAATGAACCAGGCAACAGCAGAGAAAATGAGAACAGCGTATCTGGGAATGGCATCATGATCCCGCTTCACGTCCATTCAAACCACTCCCTTCTGCAGGGAGTAATAACAATAGACGACATTGTGGCGAAAGCTGTGGAATATAACCTGGAGGCCGTGGCGCTTACAGATACCAACACGATGTCGGGACTTATTGCATTTTTCAAGAAAGCAGTTGAGTGCGGTATCAAGCCGATCCTCGGCACTTGCATAGATGACCCCCAAGACAGAAACGTCTATGCTATTTTTCTTGCCAGAAATATTGAGGGGTATTCAGACATCTGCAGGATAATTACTTCCAAAAAACTTAAGCCTGACTTCTCGCTCGTTAATCTCCTGCAGGATTATCTGCCGAACCTGTTCATATTAATTCATTCGTATCATCTTTTCTGCAGGGTGCCGCGGTATGATAATATCTTTGCGGAACTGATAATATCAAATGAGAAAAGAAAAAAGGAATCGCGCCGGCTGTACAAGGAAGCCATCGAAAGGAAGATGAAGGTGGTTGCATCAAACCCGGTTTTCTTTTCAACTCCCGATCACTACCTGCTGCACAGAATTGTTACTGGCATTAAGCAAAGAAAAATGTTAACCACAATTGATGCGGGTGATCTGTCCGATCCTGAATTTTATTTCAGGAACCCTTCGTTCCTTTACAAGGAATGGAGCCGCATCCCGTCTGCAATTGAGAATATTTATTATATAGTTGAAAACTGCAATGTGGATCTTGGACTTGGCAAGTACAAGTATCCTTCACTCCCCGGCCTTAAGGGGGAAGATTCATTTACCACGCTTTGGGAAACAACTCATAACGGACTGGCAAAGCGCTACAAGAAAATAACGCCTGAGATAAGGGCGCGCCTGGAGAAGGAACTGAATGTTATAAACGAGCTTTCGCTTGCGGATTATTTTCTGATCGTATGGGACATATCAAGAGAAGCAAAGCGCAGAGGAATGCTGACTATCGGACGGGGCTCTGCCGCAAACAGTATTGTTTCATATTGCCTTGGTTTCACTGACGTTGATCCTATTGAGCATAATTTTTTCTTTGAGAGATTCCTTAATAAGAGCCGCTCCTCCCCTCCTGATATTGATATCGATTTCTCCTGGCGGGAGAGGGATGAGATAATGAAATATGTGTTTGATAAATTCGGATATGATAAGGTTGCGATGATATCGACGCATGTAACATACCGGGCGCGTTCTGCATTCCGCGAAACAGCAAAGGTATTCGGCATTGCGGAGAAGGAGATAAATAAGATGGGTAAATTTATTCCGTGGACGGACGCGCGCAACCTGATGGATCTGCCGCGTCTTTTCCCTGAAGCAAGATCGCTTAAGTTTGATGAGGAGCCCTGGAAATCAATTGCATCATCAGCAGTACAGCTTGCGAACTATCCGCGGCACCTGAGCATACATCCGTCGGGGATAATAATTTCGCCGAAAGTCATAACTGAATACACAGCTCTTGAGTATGCAAAGAATAAGGGAATAGGAATTATTGTTACTCAGCCGGACATGTATTCTATTGAAGACCTGGGATTGCTGAAGATTGACCTGCTGAGCCAGCGCTCGCTTGGAGTCCTCCGCGACACCCTAAACATCATCCACAAAATCCTGATAAAGAAGAACGCGGGAATGAAAGTTTATCCCCTCCCCTACTCCGCAGCTTAAATTTAAAATAAAGAAGGCGCTTCGGTAAGCGCCTTATGGAACGTGGGCAGAGAGGGAATTGAACCCCCGACACAAGGATTTTCAGTCCTTTGCTCTACCGACTGAGCTATCTGCCCCCTAGAATTAGGAGACGAAAAATAATTATTTTTAGCTTTAACTCAAAATTTATTTTTAGAATAACAAAGGGACCACCCCCGCCTTCGCTAACACCTTTTATTAATGGGCGAATAATAAAAATGGCGTCAGGAAATGGTTCCTGACGCCCAAGAGGAGATCCTTCGTTTCGCTCAGAATGACAATGACGTTTAGCAGGACATTCCGGGCAACGAGTTAGATTATGCCTTTTTCTTTGAGTATGCTTTCAACTGTAACCCCGCCGAGTTCCTGTAATTCGTAGCGGACTCTGGTAGAAGGTTTATTTATCTTAATAATTCTGCGTAAATCAATAGGTGTTCCGATAATAACGGAATCACACTTGGTCTGATTTATGGTTTTCTCAAGATCCTTTACCTGTTGATCTCCATAGCCCATAGCAGGCAGAAGAGTTCCAATTTTAGGATATTTTTTATATGTATCGCTGATAGATTTAACGGTGTATTTCCTTGGATCAATAATTTCAGCAGCGCCGAATGTCCATGCGGCAACCATTCCTGCGCCGTATTCCATTTCGCCGTGAGTTAATGTAGGACCGTCTTCAACGACAAGGACTTTTTTCCCATTTATAAGTTCAGGTCTATCGACAGAAATAGGAGAAGCAGCTTCGATAATGCGGGCTTTAGGATTAACTTTTCTGATATTATTTCTGACAATATTTACATTCTTAGGATCAGCTGAATCAACTTTATTTATGATTGCAACATCAGCAATTCTTAATGATGTATTGCCAGGGTAATAGTTCATTTCGTTTCCTGCACGGTGAGGATCAACTACTGTGAACACAACATCAGATTTGTAGAACGGAAGATCATTATTCCCGCCATCCCAAATAATAACATCAGCTTCTTTTTCAGCTTCAGCTAAAATAGCGCCGTAATCAACGCCTGAATAAATAACACTTCCCATTTCGATATGTGGTTCGTACTCTTCCATTTCTTCAATGGTACATTTGTGTTTTTTAAGATCGGCAATAGAAGCAAATCTCTGAACTTTCTGTTTAACAAGATCCCCGTAAGGCATGGGATGTCTTATTGAAACAACTTTCTTTCCTGCTTTTCTGAGAGCTTCAACAACGGCGCGTGAAGTCTGAGATTTACCGCTGCCGGTTCTGACTGCAATTACGGAAACAACAGGTTTATTACTTTTAATCATAGTCTCTTCAGCACCGAGCAGACGGAAGGATATTCCGCAAGCATTAACAATTGATGCCTTGGTCATAACATATTCAAACTTAACATCTGAGTATGCAAAGACTACTTCATCAACCTTAAACTTTTTTATAAGACTAACCAGATCTTTTTCATCATATATCTTAATCCCTTTAGGATAAAGTTTTCCGGCTAGCTGAGCAGGATAGCTTCTTCCATCGATATTTGGAATTTGAGTTGCAGTAAATGCAACAACATTATAATCCGAATTATCTCTGTAGAATACATTGAAATTATGAAAATCTCTCCCCGCTGCACCCATGATAAGTACATTTTTTCTTGACATAAATTGTCCCTGAATGTTTATAAATTATCCCGTAAATTTAAGAAGAATAAACAACTCCCCCTAATTTTTATTCCACAGTAACGCTTTTGGCAAGGTTCCTTGGCTGGTCAACATTCAGTCCTTTTTTAACTGCGATATGGTAAGCGAGCAGTTGAAGCGGGATAACGGTAAGTATCGGCATCAGCATTCTGATTGTATCTGGAATTTTAATAGAATAATCGACAAGACGGTCAATATTGTCATCATTTTCACTGGCAATTCCAACGATGATTCCTTTTCGTGCTTTTGTTTCCTCGATATTGCTGATAATTTTATCATAAGTAGAATCTTTAGGAGCAATGAAAACCGTTGGCATATTTTCATCAATTAGTGCAATAGGGCCATGTTTCATTTCCGCTGCAGGATAACCTTCTGCATGGATGTAGCTAATTTCCTTGAGTTTAAGAGCTCCTTCAAGTGCAACAGGGAAATTATAGCCGCGTCCCAAATAAAGAAAGTTATTGGCCGATTGGAATTTATCTGCAATGGCTTCAATCTCGCCATTGAGCTTGAGTATCTGATTTATTTTCTCAGGCAGTTTTCTCATTTCCTCAACTATTTTCTGACCATCTACAAGGCTCATGTCTTTCTTGCGGGCTATTAATAAAGTAATAAGAGCCAGTACAATTAATTGAGATGTAAATGCTTTAGTAGAGGCAACTCCTATTTCCGGGCCGGCATGAGTGTAAACGCCGGTCATGCTTTCTCTTGCAATAGAGCTTCCTACGGCATTACAGATTCCAAGAGCAAGCGCTCCTTTCCTTTTGGCTTCACGCATCGCTGCTAGAGTATCTGCAGTTTCACCGCTTTGAGAAATAAAAATAATAGTATCATCTTTATTGATAATAGGATTTCTATATCTGAATTCAGATGCATACTCCACCTCTGTCGGAATACGGGTAAATTGTTCCAGCATGTACTCGCCGACTAGTCCGGCATGATATGAAGTTCCGCATGCAGAAATAATAATTCTCTTAGAATTAACAATGCGGTCGATATAACCTTCAAGTCCTCCTAATTTAGCTGTCCCCTCTTCCCAGAGAAGTCTGCCTCTCATTGAGTTTTCAACTGAATCTGGCTGCTCCATTATTTCCTTGAGCATAAAATGAGGATATCCGCCTTTGCTTATTTCATCAAGGGACATTGTAATTTCAGTAATTTCCTTTTCAATTTCTTCATCGGCAATTGTCTTTGCCACAAAGTGATCTTTATAAACAACTACCATTTCGCCGTCTTCCAGATACACTACTTGTTTGGTATGAGCCAATATTGCAGAAACATCTGAAGCAACAAAATTTTCGTTTTCACCAATACCGAGTATAAGCGGAGAGCCTTTACGTGCAGCAATTATTTTATCCGGTTCATTCAGATAAATAACAGCAAGACCATATGTTCCTTCAATTTCATTTAATGCCAGTTGCACAGACTTGCATAATGATAAACCTTTTTTAAGAAAGCTGTCAATTAAATAGGGTATAGTTTCAGAATCAGTATCCGTAATAAAATTATAACCTAATTTTTTAAGTCCGGTACGAATAGTCTGATAGTTTTCAATAATACCGTTATGGATGACATATAGTGTTTTATCTTCATTGAAATGCGGGTGTGCATTTATTTCATTAGGAATTCCGTGAGTGGCCCATCTTGTGTGCCCTATTCCAAGATGCGAGTTTATTTTCAAATGACTTAATTTTTCTTCAAGCAAGGAAACTTTTCCTTTGTTCTTTACAACAAAAGAAGAACCATTTTCCAGGTAAGCAACACCGGCAGAATCATACCCTCTGTACTCCAGTCTTTTCAGCCCGTTAATTAAGATAGGTATACAATTTTTATCACCAATATATCCGACAATTCCACACATAATGTTCTTTTGTTTGTTTGAAAATTAAGAATTATTTGATTTTAGCCAGTTTTTCAATGGCAGTTTTAAGAATTCCATTATTCTTGGATGCAATTTTATAAAAATAAACCCCATTTGCAATTTCATTTCCATCCTGATCCCTGCCGTCCCAGTAAATTTTATTAAATCCTATTTTTAATAGAGATTTTGGTACTGACAAATCTCTTATAAGTCTGCCAGCAACGGTAAATACCTTTATTTTGAATTCTTCAGGGGGTTGTACTCCGTGTAATTCAAACGTAAAATATGTATCGTTTTTAAATGGATTCGGGTAATTAAAAACATTTAATAGATCTGGTGTGCTAAATACACTAAAATTATATAAGTGCGAAACGGAATCAACAGAATTTCCTGAAGCATCCTGACCATATACAGTAAGTGTATGGTTGCCGTCCGGTATTGCAGGCGTCCAGGTTATAACTGCCTGGGAATTTGGATAAGGCGTATAGGCAAATTTAATATCAGGGCGATTGAAATTTACTTTAGATTTATCATATAAAAGTGAAAACATGGTTGTATCGATGGGAAG
>Ga0118677_10002341_pt2 | contig 36758 bp, 43 predicted proteins | sample AliMusrvi5mmetaG_FD_86154 | JGI IMG/M metagenome (GOLD analysis project Ga0118677, IMG submission 86154)
GGCCAAACAGGATGCGCGCGCCCTGGTGGGCGATGCGATGGGAGAGTGCGAACGCCTGCTGCGTGCGGCGGGCGAAATGTCGGCTGAGGCGCATGAAATTCGCACCTCACTTTCCAAGGCGATTGAAGAAGTGGAGCGTCACCTCACCCGCCTGCCAACCGTGGCGCAGGGCGAGGCGCAGCGCATCCGCCACATGGTGCAGAGCGAGACCGATCAGATTCTGGATCTGTCGGCACGCACCCTTTCCACCATTCATGCCCGCGCCGCGCGGCCCAGCGTGGCGCCGCAATCCCAGCCGGAAACAGAAAGCGAAGGCCTCAAGGGCCTGGCGCGCAAGCTGACGCAGCGTCCGCGCCTTGATCTGCGTGACCGTGACGCAAAAGATGGAGGCGACAAGCCCTCCGGCAAAAGCTGGGAAATGAAAACCCTGCTGGCCGCCGTCGAAACCAATGGCCAGCCGCAAGTTCAGAATTTGCAATCGGGCAGCGCCGCGGCGATGGGCGCGCTGGAAATGGCGCTGGCCGACATGGCGGTGGATCTGGAAGCCATTGTGATGGATGCGGCGCCCGGCGATGACGACTGGAAGCGCTATCTCTCCGGCGACCGGGCGGTGTTCGCACGCAAGCTGGCGGTGGCGATTGACGATGCCGCGATTGACCGCATCACCACGCTTTATCGCGAAGACAGCCGCTTCCATGATGCGGCGGATGCCTATCTCAGCGAGTTTGAAACCCTGCTGGCCAAGGCGCGCGAAGGCGATGGCGGCGGCTTGCTGGCTTCGACCATTCTCTCCGCCGATACCGGCAAGATTTATCTGGCGATTGCTTATGCGCTCGGGCGGCTATAGCCGCTTCAACCGCGCCGCATAAAATCCATCCATGCCGCCCCGATCGGGCAAATGGCAGGGCAGGGTGCGAAGGTCGCCCTCCGGCGAAATCCATTCGCCGTGACCGAATATTTCTTCGGCAGTGACGGGCGCACGCGCGAATTCGGGATGGGCATAAAGGAAGGCGGCGATCTGTTCTTCGCCCTCTTCGCGCTCCAGCGAGCAGACGGCGAACACCAGCACACCGCCCGGCTCCAGCATCGCTGCGCCGCTTTCCAGAATTTCGTAAGCCAGCGGCGCGCGGGCGAGCACGTCGCCGGGCTCCTTGATCCAGGGCAGGTCGGGATGGCGGCGGATGGTGCCGCTGGCGGTGCAGGGCGCGTCAATCAACACAAAGGGCGCGCTGGCTTTGAAGTCGCGTGCATCCTGTTCCACCAGGGTGGCGTTGAGGCCGGTGCGCGCCAGATTTTCCTTGAGGCGTAGAAGGCGCGCCGGATCGGATTCAACAGCCGTCACCTCTGCGCCAGCCGCTGCCAGCTGCATGGTCTTGCCGCCGGGCGCGGCGCACAGATCAATGACTTTTCGGCCTTTGACATCGCCCAGCAGGATCACCGGCAACGTCGCGGCAACGTCCTGGACCCACCAATCACCCCCGGCGAAACCGGGCAATTCTTCCACCCGGCCCGCGGGCAGGCGGCGCGATGCACCGAACAGCGCCGCGCTTTCGGGAAAGACGGAGGCAGAATTTTTCAGCGTGATGTCGAGCGGCGCTTCTGTGCCGTGCGCCACTGCAATGGCGCGGGCGACATCCGCACCATACTGCGCCTGCCAGCGTCCCCACATCCAGTCCGGCGTATTCAGGCGCGTCGCATCCCGGCTGGAGCGCACCGCATCACCTTCCTTGGCGACGCGCCGCAGCACGGCATTGATCAGCGGCTTGAAATGCACCGCCTTGCTGTCGGCGGCGGCCAGATTGTTGGCGCCATCCACCGCGGCATGGGCGGGGCCTTTGAGGATCAGCATTTCCGCCGCGCCCAGCAGCAGGATTTCCATTGCCGGGCCTGCCTTGTGGGTGGGCAGCGGCTTGGGCACAAAGTGGCGGATAGTCATGTCCAGCTCGCCAAAATGGCGCAAGGCGCCGCTGGCCAAAGCGCGGGCAAAGCCAGCATCGCGCGGCGGCAAGTTTTTCAGCGTGTCGAGCAGCGCATCCAGCGGACGGCGCTTGCGCAGCACAGCGGACAGCAACGAGAGCGCGGCCTTGCGGGCGGGCAGGCCCGCATCATTACTCATCCCCAAGGTCCGGAAGATGGCGCGTTGGCACCAGCCATCGCACGCAACCGCGCGATGCGTTCTTCGGTGGAGGGATGGCTGGCGAACAGGCCGGACATGCCGCCATGCAGCGGATTGATGATGAACATATGCGCCGTGGCGGGATTGGCGTCAGCTTCGGGATTGAGCGTGCGCTGCGCCGAGGCATCAATCGCCGCCAGCGCATTGGCCAGCCATAGCGGGCGGCCCGTCAGCTCGGCGCCGGCCTTGTCGGCTTCGAATTCGCGGGAGCGCGAAATGGCGGCCTGCACCAGCATGGCGGCGAAGGGCGCCAGCATGGTGACCAGCAGCACGCCGACCAGCCCCAGTGGATTGCGGCGGTCGCCCATGAAGAACGCCATATTGGCCAGCATGCCGATGGCGCCGGCGATCACGGCGGTGATGGTCATGGTGAGCGTGTCGTGATTGCGCACATGGCCCAGCTCATGGGCGACCACGCCGGTCAGTTCCTGGCTGGTGACTTTGGCAAGCAAGCCCGAAGTAACGCAGATCGCGGCATGACTGGGATTGCGCCCGGTGGCGAAGGCGTTGGGCTGCGGGTTTTCGGAAATGAAAACCTTGGGCATGGGCAGATGCGCCGTGGCGGCCAGCCGTTCCACGATATGATAAATGTCAGGCGCGCTGGCGGCGTCCACCTGGCGCGCGCCATACATGCGCAGCAGCATCTTGTCGGAATTCCAATAGGCGAACAGGTTCAGCCCCAGCGCCAGCACAAAGGCGAACATCATGCCGCCGCTGCCGCCCACCAGAGCGCCGACGACCAGGAACAATCCTGTCATCAGGCTCATCAACAGGCCGGTCTTGAAACTGTTCATGGACGCGTTCTCTTAGGTGCCGATATTGATGTAAGCTTGGCTAGCACAGGATCAAGCAGGATTGCGAAAGTGAGAGCCTTGACACCAGACCAGATCGCCGCCCGCCTGAAAGAAGCGGCGGAGCGCGCCAACCAGGAAGCGCAGGCGCGCCGTGCCGCGCAACATGCTCAGCCCCTGCCGCCCGAGCGCGGCGGCCCCAGGGGGCTGGAACCCACCCGCTATGGCGATTGGGAAAAGAAAGGCCTCACGTCCGATTTCTAATCGAAAGCCGGAATGGTGAGGCTTTCCAGCTTGGCGCGGATATCAGACGGCCAGGCCTCGATATGCGCCATGAATTCGTCCCGGTGGCCGGCATAGAGCGCCCTTATCGCTTCTTCATAGCCGGGGGCGTTGCCCACCAGGGCGGTGATAAAGCGATAGATGCTGTCGCGCGCCGCCCGCATCGCCATTTTGGGATTGCTGCGGGCCTCTTCCACCAGCTTGCGCAGCGCCACCGAGGCGCCGCCGGGCTGGGTCGCCAGCCAGTCCCAATGCCGCGGCAACAGCGTGATTTCCCGCGCCACCACCCCGAGCTTGGGGCGGCCCGGGCGGGCGGTTTCCGCGCTGGGCGGGTAGCGGGGGTCGATATCTACCACCCGGCCGGTCTGTTCATCGAAGATCAGGGCGCCCGGCACCGCGCAACTGGCGGAATAAACCTCCACCAGGGAGCCGGAAGCCAAATGATCGAAGCCGTGGAATGCGGTATAGCTCATTCCCGGTATTTATCCGGGTGAAACTGATATGTCAATTACACCCGGATGATATTATATTCAGCAAAAGACTTGATGCTGCCCCGGCCAAGGTTCATCTATCGGATGAGATTTGCGAGCACCCCATGTTCATCCAGACCGAAGACACCCCCAATCCCGCCACCCTGAAATTCATTCCCGGCCGCGATGTCATGGGGCCGGGCGCGGTGGCCGATTTCCCCAGCGCCGACACGGCGGGGCGTTCGCCTTTGGCGCGGGCGCTGTTTCAGACGCCGGAAGTCTCCAGAGTTTTCTTCGGCAGCGATTTTATTTCCATCACCAAGCGCGACGGTGACTGGAAGCATCTCAAGCCCGGCCTGCTGGGCACCATCATGGAGCATTTTACGCAAGGGCTTCCGCTGATGGACGGCGCCGCGCTGGAAGAAGATGAAGTTGGCGGCGAAGATTCCGATCTCGTGCAGCAGATCAAGGACGTGATTGATACCAAGGTGCGCCCCGCCGTGGCGCAGGATGGCGGCGATATCATCTTCAAGCATTTCGACGCCGACAGCGGCATCGTTTCATTGCACCTGCAAGGCTCGTGCGCGGGCTGCCCGTCTTCTTCGCGCACCTTGAAGAACGGCATCGAAAATATGCTGCGGCATTATTTTCCGGAAGTGACCGCCGTCGAAGCGGTCTGATATTCTCTTTCCATATTCCCGGAGCCTGCCATGCAACACGCCACCCCGCACGCCATCAGCGATGAAGCGCTGGATACGATCTTTCGCACCGCCCGAACCCATAACAAATGGTCGGACAAGCCGGTCTCCAACGCTTTGCTCATGGCGGTCTATGACATGATGCGCTGGGGTCCCACGGCGGCCAACACGTCAACGGCGCGGTTTCGTTTCCTGACGTCGCCGGAAGCAAAGGCGCGGCTGAAACCGCTTATGCACGAAGGCAATCGCGAAAAGACCATGCAGGCGCCTGTGGTGACGATCATCGGCTATGACCTGGATTTTCCGGTACACTTGCCCCGGCTGTTTCCCGCCGTGCCCAATCTGAAGGACAATTTCACGGGCAAGCCGGAATTGACCAACACGGTCGCCATCCGCAACGGCTCGCTGCAGGGCGCCTATTTCATCATCGCGGCGCGGGCGCTGGGACTGGATTGCGGCCCGATGTCAGGCTTCGACAATGACGGCGTGGACAAGGAATTCTTCGCCGGCACCAACATCAAATCCAATTTCCTTTGCGCTGTGGGCCACGGGATTGCGGATGGCGTCTATCCGCGCGGCCCCCGCCTTTCCTTCGACGAAGCGTGCCAGATTATTTGAAAATCCTGGCCGTTGATACAGCGCTTGGCGCCTGCTCGGTGGCCGTGCTGGATGGCGAAAGGATTCTTGCCCATCAATTTGTGGAAATGGCGCGCGGCCATGCCGAAGCCCTGGCGCCGATGGTGCAGGACATCATGGTGCAAGCGGGCCTGGGATTTTCGCAACTGGACCGATTGGCCGTCACCACCGGGCCCGGCACCTTCACCGGCCAGCGCGTCGGGCTGGCATTCATGCGCGGCCTCAGGGTCGCGCTGAAAAAACCTCTGACCGGGATCACCACCCTGGAAGCGATGGCGGCTGCTACCGCTGCGCCGCGCGCCGCCGCGATCCATGATGCCAAGCGTGATGAGGCTTATCTGCTGTTGTGGGAGAATGGTGCGGCGGTGCTTGAACCCGCCGTGATGCCTTTCGCCGAAGCGGTGGAAAAAATTCGCGGCTTCGGAGGCTGCACCCTGGCCGGCACCGGCGCTGCCACGGCCGCCGCCTTGCTGGGCGCAGAATTTCCTCTCAGCGATATTCGCCAGCCTGATGCGGTGTGGGTGGCGCGGCTGGCCTTGCAACGCCCCGCAACAGACACGGCCCCCGCGCCGCTTTATCTGCGCGCGCCGGATGCCAAGCTCCCCGCATGAGTCCTTTGTTGTTTGATCCCGCCAAAGATGACGCGGCGCTGTTGGCGCAACTGCATCGCACCGCTTTTCCCGATCCCTGGGACAAGGCTGCGATCTGCGAGTTATTCGCAGGTCCCGGCGTCTTTGTGTATTTTACGCCGGATGGTTTTGTGATGGGCCGGGCAGCGGGCGGAGAAGCGGAAATTCTGACCCTGGCGGTTGCGGTGGCGGCGCGCGGACAGGGGCTGGGCCGCCGCCTGCTGCAAAGCGCTGCCGCGCATGCTGCATCTTTGGGCGCGCAAAGCATGTTTCTGGAGGTGGGCGCGGACAATCCGGCGGCGCTGGCTTTGTATGCCGGACTGGGCTTTGCCCGGGTGGGGCAGCGCAAGGCTTATACATTTTCGGGCGCGGATGCCTGGGTGATGCAGGTCAAGCTGCCGCTTTCGCCCGGCGAAAAATTCGCCTAACGTCTCGGGGACAGCAAATAAAGATGGGACGCGCGTGACGCCGATCGAGAAACTCTGCGTTGACAAGGGGCTTCGCATGACGGAGCAGCGCCGCGTCATCGCCAAGGTGCTGTCGGGTGCGGGCGACCATCCGGACGCAGAAGAATTGTATCGCCGCGCCGCCGCGATTGATCCGCATATCTCCATCGCCACCGTCTATCGCACCGTCAAGCTGTTCGAGGATGCCGGCATCCTGGAGCGCCATGATTTTCGCGATGGCCGCGCCCGCTACGAAGAAGCCACGGAAAATCATCACGATCATCTGATCGACGTCCAGACCGGCAGCGTCATCGAATTCCGCAACGAGGATATCGAAAAGCTGCAGCGCCGGGTTGCCGAAGAGCTGGGCTTTGAGCTGGTGGATCACCGGCTGGAGCTTTACGGCGTGCCCAAGGGCAAGAAGCCCGCAAAACCCTGATGCCGACCTTGCGCGCCGCCGTCATTCTGGCGGCGTTCCTGATCGTGACGTTTCTTCTCATTCCTGTGCAGTGGCTGGGGCTCACGTTCCGGCTGCCCTATGTGCGCAGCTTTCCGCACGCCTATCACCGCTTTGTCGCACGGCTGTTCGGCATCCATATCCGCGTGCTGGGCAAGCCGTCGCACGGCGCTCTGCTGGTGGCCAATCACACCGGCTGGCTCGATATTGTGATTTTTTCGGCGGTGATGCCGCTGTCCTTTGTCGCCAAGTCGGAAGTGGCGCGCTGGCCTTTCTTCGGCACCCTGGCGCGGCTGCAGCGCACGGTCTTCGTCGCCAGAGAACGGCGCAGCGCTACGGGCGCGGCACGCGACGATATCCAAAGCCGGTTGCTGGCGGGCGATACCTTGGTGCTGTTTCCGGAAGGCACCTCCAACGACGGCAATGGCGTGCTGCCATTCAAAAGCGCGCTGTTGGGCGCGGCGGAGGCGATGTCGGAAGGCAGGCATGTCACAGTGCAGCCGGTTTCCACCGCCTATACCGGCATTCACGGCATACCCATGGGGCGCGAGAATCGTCCGCTGTTCGCCTGGTATGGCGATATGGAACTGGTGCCGCATCTGTGGGAATCCCTGAAAGCAGGGCCGCTGGATGTGGTGGTGGAATTTCATTCGCCCCTCAGCCTGGATACAATGGACCGCAAGCAACTGGCGAAAGCCGCAGAAACGCTGGTGCGCGCCGGCCAGATGCGGGCCCTGGCCGGGTCGGGTTGAGCAAAAAACATTGAATTTGCACGTCCCGCCGCCGATAACCCCGCCATGAAGAAGCTCTTCATCAAGACCTATGGCTGTCAGATGAACGCCTATGATTCCGCCCGCATGGCGGATCTGCTGGCGCCGCTGGGCTATGCCACGACCGATGAAGCCAAGGGCGCCGATATGGTGATCTTCAACACCTGCCATATCCGCGAAAGGGCAACCGAGAAGGTTTATTCCGAACTGGGGCGCATGACGGCGCTCAAGCGCGCCAAGCCGGACATGCTGGTGACGGTGGCGGGCTGCACCGCGCAGGCGGAAGGCGCCGAGATCGTGGCGCGCGCGCCGGTGGTGGATCTGGTGGTCGGGCCGCAGTCGTATCACCGCCTGCCCGAAATGATCGCCCGCGCCGCGCGCCAGGCCGGCCATGTGCTGGAAACCGATTTCCCGGCGCTGGAAAAATTCGACGTCATCGAAGGCGTTGGGCCGCAATCCGTCAGTGATACCGGCATCAGCGCCTTTCTCACCGTGCAGGAAGGCTGCGACAAGTTCTGTACCTTCTGCGTGGTGCCATACACGCGCGGGCCGGAACATTCGCGCAGCCCCGAACAGATCATCGCCGAAGCGCGGCAATTGTCGGCCCGCGGCGCGCGCGAGATCGTGCTGCTCGGCCAGAATGTCAACGCCTATCGCGGCACGGCGGCGGATGGCAAAGACTGGAATCTGGCGCGGTTGATCCAGGCGATTGCCGATATCAAAGACGTCAGCCGCATCCGCTATACCACCAGCCATCCGCGCGACATGGATGACGCGCTGATCGCCGCCCATGGCACTGTCGAAAAACTGATGCCGATGCTGCATCTGCCGGTGCAGTCGGGCTCTGACACCGTGCTAGCGGCGATGAACCGCCAGCATACGGCGGATGATTATCGCGAATTGATCGGACGGTTGCGCGTGGCGCGGCCCGACATCGTTTTTTCATCCGATTTCATTGTCGGCTTTCCCGGCGAAAGCGATGCCGATTTCGAGGCCACGATGGCGCTGGTGCGCGACGTGACGTTCGCCCAGTGTTTTTCTTTCAAATACAGTCCGCGCCCCGGCACGCCGGCAGCGGCGGCCAAGAAGCTGGTGGCCGAATCCATCAAGAGCGAACGGCTGTCGGCGCTGCAAGCTTTGTTGCTGCAGCAGCAGGATGACGCCAATCGCGCCGCCATCGGCAAGACCATGGCGGTGCTGTTCGAAAAGCCTGGCCGCAAAAACGGCCAGCTGGTCGGCCGCACGCCTTATCTGCAGCCGGTGCATGTTCAGGGCAGCCCTGAGATGATCGGGCGCATCGCCGATGTGAAGATTGCCGCGCTTACCGCCAACAGCCTGCACGGGGCGCTTACGGCCAAGGATTTCGAGACCGCGTGAAGAAAACCAAAAAGCCGGTCACCGAACAATTTGCCGTGGAGTTTGCCGACAACCGGCTGGCAGCGGCGCTGAGTGGCCCGCACCAGAAGAATTTCGCCCGCCTGGAACAGCGTCTGGATATCCGCATAACCCAGCGTGGCAACCGTGTTGCCTTGTCGGGCGCCGAGCGCGAACGCGGCGCCACGATCCTGCAGGCGCTTTATGCCCGGGCGAAAGCGGGCGAAAGCATCACCCTGGCGGAGGTGGATGCCGAACTGCGTTTCACCGATGGCAGCCGTGCGCAGACCGCCGGCGCCATCCGCACCGCGTCTGGCCGCCTGACCCGGCCGCGCAGTCCGGCCCAAAGCGCCTATCTCGATTTGATGCGCGATCATCCGCTGGTGTTCGGCATCGGCCCGGCGGGCACCGGCAAGACTTATCTGGCTGCCGCGTATGGTGCGTCCATGCTGTTCCAGCGCAAGGTGGAACGGCTGATCCTGTCGCGCCCGGCGCTGGAAGCGGGCGAGCGGCTGGGCTTTCTGCCCGGCGATCTGAAAGAGAAAATCGATCCTTACCTGCGCCCGCTTTATGACGCGCTGTTCGATGTGCTGGGCGACCAGGCGACGCGGCTGATCGAGCAGGGGGTGATCGAAGTGGCGCCGCTGGCCTTTATGCGAGGCCGCACCCTGGCGCGCGCCTTTGTTATAATGGACGAGGCCCAGAACACCACCGCGGCCCAGATGAAAATGGTCCTGACCCGGCTGGGCGAGGATTCCCAGATGGTTGTGACCGGTGATCCGGGCCAGAGCGACCTGCCGGGCGGGCGGCCCGAAGGCCTGGCCGAGGCGCTTTCCATTCTGGAAGGCGTTGAAGGCGTGGGCATTCAGCGCTTTTCGGACGCCGATGTGGTGCGCCATGCCCTCGTCAGCCGCATCGTCCGCGCCTATACTGCCAAGGGAAGATGAGCGGCGCCATCACGGTATTGATAGACGACCCCGGCTGGCGCAAACCGCGCGGCCTGAGCGCGCGGCTGCGCCGGGCGGCTGAGGCGGCGCTGCCTGCTTGCGGCTTCAAGGGCAAAAGCACCCTGACCGTGCTGCTGACCAGCGATGCCAGGCTCAAGGAACTGAACCGCGATTTTCGCGGCAAGAACAAGCCCACCAATGTCCTGTCGTTTCCTGCCGCCGAAAATGCCGAGGGTTATCGCGGCGACGTGGCGCTGGCCTATGGCGTGACCCTTAAAGAAGCCGAGGCGGCGGGCAAGTCTTTTGCCGACCATGCCTGCCATCTGGTGGTGCATGGCGTGCTGCATCTGGCCGGTTACGATCATGAAAAAAACCGCGACGCGCAGGTGATGGAGCCGCTGGAAGTGAAAATTCTCAAACGGCTGGGCATTGCCGATCCGTACAAGGTGATGGCATGAGCGATTCATCTTCCAGTCCGCCACCACTGTTGAAACGCCTGTTGCAGATATTGCGCGGCGAGAATGCTTCCAGCGCCGCCATGCGCGAAAGCCTGGAGGAAGTGATCGAGGACAGCGAACGCCAGTCCCCCGCTCTGTCCGAGCAGGAGCGGGTGATGCTGACCAACATGCTGGCATTCGGCGAGCTCAAGGTGCGCGATGTGATGGTGCCGCGCGCCGAGATCGTGGCGGCGGATGAAACCATGCCGCTGCCCGAACTGGTGACCCTGTTTCGCGCTGCCGAGCATTCGCGCCTGCCGGTCTATCGCGGGACCCTGGATGACCCCACCGGTTTGGTGCATGTCAAAGACGTCATGGCATTGCTGGAAATGCGGCCCGATGGCGATTACCGCCTGGAGAAATCTTCCATTGCCGCCATCCAGCGGCCGGTGCTGTTTGTGCCGCCGTCCATGCGCGCGCTCGATCTGTTGCTGAAGATGCAGACCAGCCATACCCATCTGGCGCTGGTGATTGACGAATATGGCGGCACCGACGGGCTGGTGACGATCGAGGATATCATCGAGGAAATTGTCGGCGACATTGCCGACGAGCATGACGATGAAGGCATGGCGCTGCGCCGCGACGGCACCTGTTATGTGGTGGATGCGCGGTTGTATCTGGAAGACTTCAAGAGCGAGACCGGCATTGACCTTTCCACCCCGGAAAGCGACGAAGATGTGGACTCGCTGGGCGGGTTGGTGACATCGCTGCTGGGCCGTCTGCCCCAGCGCGGCGAAATCATCACCCATCCCGCCGGCTTTGAATTTGAAGTGCTGGACGCCGATCCGCGCCGGGTCCGGCGTCTGCGCATCTGTCCGCCCGCCGCCGCATGAGTTTTCTGACCGGAAGCGGCGACTGGGTCACGGGACTGTCCGGCTGGCGCCGCGCCGGCTTCGCCTTTGCCTGCGGCGGGGTTTCGGCGCTGGGCTTTGCGCCGGTGGAATTTTTTCCCGCGTCGCTGCTGGGCTTTACCGCGCTGCTGCTGCTGCTGGACGGCGCCGACAAAAGCCGTCACCCGATGGGCGCGGCATTCCTGTCCGGCTGGGCCTTTGCCTTCGGGCAATTTGCGGTTGGTTTGCACTGGATCGGTTACGCCTTCCTGGTCGATCCTTCGGCGCATCTGTGGCAGATGCCCTTCGCGCTGGTCATTCTGACGTCGGGGCTGGCGCTCTTTGCCGGTATCGGCTGCGCCCTGGCGATTTATTTCTGGCAGGACGGCCCGGCGCGATTTCTGGTGTTCGCCATATTGTATGCGGCCAGCGAATGGCTGCGCGGCCATCTCTTCACCGGCTTCCCCTGGAATTTGCAGGCCTATGGCTGGGGCGCCTCGCTTTCAATTTTACAATGTATGTCTGTGATCGGCGCCTATGGGCTGTCCTTCCTGACCATCCTGCTGGGCGCGTCTCTGGCCGGTGCGGCAAGGCCCGGTGGCTGGAAAGCGCCCGCAGTGATGCTCACGCTATTTGCGCTGCTGTGGGCCGGCGGTGCGATGCGGCTTGCGGCCAATCCCACCCAGACAGTGGCGGACGTGCGTTTGCGGATCGTGCAGCCGGACATCCCGCAGCGCGAAAAGGACCGCGCGGAATTTTATGCCCGCAACTGGCAGCGGCTTCTCACGCTCAGTGCGGCGCCGGGCAATCCGAGCATGATCATTTGGCCGGAAGCCGCCCCGCCGCCCTTGATGTTCAACCGCTCTGCCTCGGCGCTGGATGAGATCACGCTATTGACCGGTGCGCGCCGCAGCCTGATCACGGGCGCCACGCGGGTGCTGCGGACCAGCGATAATCTGTCATTTTACAACAGCCTATTTATCTTCGGGCCGGGCGCAGCGCCCGTTGTTTACGATAAATTCCATCTGGTGCCGTTCGGCGAATATGTGCCTTTTGCCAATATCCTCAATCATATTGGCATCACCAAGCTGACAGACGGTCAGGAAGGCTTTGCCAGCGGCGATGGTCCGCACACATACAAATTGACAGGCGCACCGGCTGTGACGCCGCTGATTTGCTATGAAATCATTTTCCCTGGTGCGGTGACATCTGGTCAACGTCCCGGTTGGTTCGTCAATGTTACCGATGATTCCTGGTTTGGTCCCTGGGCCGGGCCTTATCAGCATCTTCTGATTGCACGCGCGCGCGCAATTGAAGAGGCATTACCCGTTGCGCGTGCAGCCAACACGGGAATCTCGGCAGTGATTGATCCTTTTGGCCGGATCACGGCGCAATTGGAACTTGGTAAAATGGGTGATCTCGACGCGCGGTTGCCACAGGCCGCACCGCCATCAACCTATGCACGCTTCGGCGATCTGATGTTTGCGTTGTTGCTTGTCACTGCGACAGTGCTGGCGTTTGTCCTGGGACGAAAGTGACGCAGCGCGCACGGCTGAATTTATTTCTTTCAGTTCTGTGACCAATGCGGCTAAGTTCCCGCCGCCAACGAACTGGTGTGTGCCGCGTATCGTGCCAAAAAAACAAGCCAATCCCATAGATGCCCAAGTCGGCAACCGCGTCCGCATCCGGCGGATGCTGATTGGCATGAGCCAGGAGAAGCTTGGCGATATGCTCGGGCTGACCTTTCAGCAAGTGCAGAAATACGAAAAGGGCGTCAATCGCATCGGCGCCGGACGGCTTTATGAAATCTCGCGCATCCTGGGCGTGCCGATTGATTTCTTTTACGATGGCATGGCGGCGGCGCAGGACGCGGGCGGCTTTGCCGAATCCCGCAGCACGCCGCCGGTGATGGAATTTGTTTCCTCGGGCGAAGGGCTGCAACTCAGCCTCGCCTTCATGAAGATCAAGGATCCCAAGGTGCGCAATCGCATGCTGGACCTGGTCAAGAGCCTGGCCGAAGAAGAAGCGGGCGAAGGCTGATTATTTCGGGCGGGATGCTTTTTCCGCCAAGCCCGATTGGGCTTCGCGTTTTTTCAGCTCGGCATAGACGTCATCGGGCGTGATGCCCGCCGCCGCCCACAGCACCAGCAAATGATAAAGCACATCGCCGGATTCAGCGGCGAGATGCTGCTTGTCACCCGATACGCCCGCCAGCGCTGTCTCCACCGCCTCCTCGCCAAATTTCTTGGCGCACTTCACCACGCCCTGCGACAGGAGCTTGGCGGTATAGGAGCCGCTTGTTTCGCCCGCTGCCTTGCGCGCGGCGATGGTGGCGAACAGGCGGTCTATGGGGTGGTCGGTCATGCTCGCCCCATAGCATTAAAGCCCCAGGCGGGCAAAAATCGCCTGCGGCGTCACCCCCGCCTGGCGCAGCGATCTGAGGGTGGCGGCCCGGTCGCGCTTGGAGAATTTGCGGCCCTGTTCGTCCAGGATCAGGCGGTGATGGGCGTAAGCCGGCGCCGGCAATGCCAGCAGCGCCTGCAGCAGCCGCTGCACATGGGTGGCGGGCAGGAGGTCTTCACCCCGCGTCACCAAGGTCACGCCCTGGAAGGCGTCGTCCACCACCACCGCAAGGTGATAGGCGGCCGGCACGTCCTTGCGCGCCAGCACCAGATCGCCGAAGCGCAAAGGGTCCACTGCCACGATCTGGTCTTTTTCGCGGAAGGTCAGTACGCCAGCCTGCGCTGCTGCCGCTGCTGCATCCAGCCGCAGGGCATAGGCGGCGCCCGCGGCGATGCACGATTGACGCTCTTCGGTGGAAAGATGGCGGCAGGTGCCCGGGTAGAGAGGGCCATCGGGCCCATAAGGCGCTTCACTGGCCCGCGCGATTTCATCGGCGATGTCTTTGCGGGTGCAGAAACAGGGATAGATCAGACCTTGCGCGTCCAATGTATCGAGGGCGTGCTTGTAGGCATCCATGCGCGCCGATTGGCGCAGCACCGGCTCCGGCCATTGCAGTCCCAGCCAATGCAGGTCTTCGAAGATCGCCGTGACGAATTCTTCCCGCGCGCGGCCCTGGTCCAGGTCTTCGATTCGCAACAGAAATTCCTTGCCCGCCCGCGCCGCCATGCCGGCAGCAAAGGCGTGGCCCAGATGCAGAAAGCCGGTTGGGGAAGGGGCAAAACGTGTCACACTCATTGGCGCAATCTAATCATTTTTTGGAAAACATGCCTTCTCTGTCCGGCCCGCGTCTTGCGCCTTTAAACGGTCCCGCCAGCCATCTGGTGGTACTGGTGCATGGCTATGGCTCCGACGGCAATGACTTGATCGGGCTGGCGCCGCATTGGCAGAGCGCGCTTCCGGGCGCGGCGTTTGCCGCGCCCAACGCGCCCCAGCCGGTGGCCGGGTCATCTGGCTTTCAGTGGTTTCCCATTTCCCGCATTGACCCGCAGGAAATGCTCAAAGGCGTTGAGGCTGCAGGCCCAGCGCTGGACCAGTTTCTGGACGAAGAATTGGCGCGCCTGTCCTTGCCGCCGGAACGGCTAATGCTGGTGGGCTTCAGCCAGGGCACCATGTTGTCCTTGCATGTCGGCCTTCGGCGCGCCGTGCCGCCGGCGGCCATTGTTGGCCTGTCTGGCCTTCTCGCCGGGCCGGTGCCCAAGCGGGACGATGGCCCGCCGATCTTTCTGGCGCATGGCGACGCCGATCAGGTGATTCCGGTTCAGGCCATGCTGGCGGCGGCCGTCTTGCTGGGTAAGGCGGGGCGTAGGGCGCAATGGCACATGGCCCCCGGCGTCGGTCATGGCGTGGACCCGCAAACCATGGCGCTGGCGGGCGATTTTCTGGGACTGGCATCGCAGGGGCTTTTGCACCGCGCCGGCCCGGCCAGCTCTCTGTTGGGGACAGAAGCGTAATCGCCCTGTCACAGCCGGGGCACATCTTGGCAGCGGCCAAGAATCGCCCCTAATATCTGCGCGCCAGAGGAGAAGCACCTTCACAGGATTTTGTCCGTGTTAGCCCCCCTTCGCACCGCCAGCGCCTGTCCGGCGTTGGTTCTCAACGCCGATTACCGCCCGCTGAGTTATTATCCGCTCTCGCTCTGGTCGTGGCAGGACACGATCAAGGCAGTGTTTCTGGAGCGCGTGACCATCCTGGAAGAGTATGACCGGGTGGTGCATTCGGCGCGATTCGAAATGCGGCTGCCTTCGGTGGTGTCCCTCAAGACCTATATCCGGCCGGCCCGCAATCCCGCTTTCACCCGGTTCAATGTGTTCCTGCGCGACCGTTTTGAATGCCAATATTGCGGCGATGAAGAAGACCTGACCTTCGATCATGTCGTGCCGCGCTCCAAGGGCGGACGTACCACCTGGGAAAATGTCGTCACCGCCTGCAGCCCTTGCAATCTTACCAAGGGCGGATTGTTGCCCAAGCAGGCGCGCATGTTTCCGCGCCAGACTCCGCGTCAGCCGACAGTGATCGAACTGCGCGAACGCGGGCGCAAGTTTCCGCCCAATTATTTACATGAATCCTGGACGGACTATCTCTACTGGGACAGCGAGCTGGAACCGTAGGGGCGGGGGTCTTTTGCCCGCTGGCGTCGTCGCGCGTGCTCACGTACGTCCGTACGCTCCGCGCGACGCTCCTAGCCAGCAGCCAAAATCCCTCACGCCGAGATTGTGCCAGCTAGATTTTTTCTGAGAGTTTAATCGCCACGCGGCAACCGGTCTTGATGGCCTGGTTGAGCAGGCGATAGCCCGGCGCCTGCTGTGCGCCATGGTCCAGCGCGGTCTGGCGATGGGCCGCTTCATCGGCGCGAAAATCCTCGACCGTCTTTTTCAGGGCCGGATCGCGGGCGCCCAGGGCTTCGATCTGGGCGGCATAATGTTCGTCAATCGCTTCTTCCACTGCAGCGGTGCAGGCAAAGGCGGCTTTTTCGCCCATCAGGGCGGTGGCCGCGCCCAGCGCGAACCCGGCGACGCGCCATAGCGGCTCCAGCGCGGTTGGCCGCACCCGGCGCTCATTGACCAAGGTGTCGAAGGCTTTGAGATGTTGTTGTTCCTGCTCCGCCATGTGGCGGATGGTGGCTTCGCTGGCGCGCCCCTTCAGCACGGCGAGCTGGCCTTCATAAATGCGCACGGCGCCATATTCCCCGGCATGGTCCACCCGGATCATGGCGTCTATGTCCGGCGCGGCGCCGGGCGCATTGGGCTTGGCTTTACGCGGCATTTTTCTCTTTCAGCAGCAGGGCGCTTCCCAGTCCTGCAAGCAGGAACGAGAAGATGGCATTATAGGTGGCGAGCGACAGCCCGAACAGCGACCAGGTGACCACATCGCATTGCACCTCGGGCACCATAGCGCTGCCCATGACAAAGCGATGGCCGCTGCAGGCCGACGGCCCCGGCAGGAAGCCCCACTGCATGCCGCTTTGATAAAGGCCGATCAGGCCGGAAATCAATACCAGCGCAATGACCGTCCAGGCCAGCGCCCGCGCCTTGTCACGCGCGAACGCCACGCCGATGATGCCGATGATCGCGGCGGCGATATGGGGCCAGCGCTGCCAATGGCACATCTCACACGGCGCAATGCCGCCGATATATTGAAAGCTGAGTGCGCCCGCGATCAGCGCCAGCGCGCCAAGTCCGACGCCGCGTGCCACGGTCTCAGCGCGCAAAGATGCTTGCCTCATGGTTGAAAGCCTTGAATTCCAGCGCATTGCCGCTGGGATCACGGAAGAAGAATGTCGCCTGTTCGCCGGACAGTCCTTCAAAGCGTATGCCGGGTGCGATGATGAAGGAAACTTTCTTTTCGGTAAGCCGCGCCGCAAGCTTGCGCCATTCCGTCATATCGAGAATCGCCCCAAAATGACGCACCGGCACTTCCTCACCGTCAACCTGATTATGTTCTTTGTGTCCGGTCTCATTCGGGCTTAGATGGGCGACGATCTGATGACCGAAGAAATCAAAATCCACCCATTCATCGCTCGACCGGCCTTCGGGGCAGCCGAGCAACTCGCCGTAAAAGGCGCGGGCTTCGGCAAGATCGCGCACGGGAAAGGCCAGATGAAAACGCGGACGTTCGGCCATGGCCAATTCCTTGACAGTGGGCGAAGCCTAAACAACCCATGCTGAAAATGCGAGCCGTTCTGGCCATGCTCAAAAAGAAGCCCAAGCGCAAAGCGGCCAAGCTGAGCCTGACGCGTGAGCTTCTGGCAATTGACGGCGAGAAAGTGGCGGTAAATGTGCGGCTCAATCCCCGCGCCCGCCGCATGGTCATGCGGGTCAATCCGGTATCGGGCGAAGTCACCGTGACGGCGCCGGCGCGCGCCGGCCGGGCTGCGGCGCTGGCCTTTGTGCGCGGTGAAACGGCCTGGGTCAGCCGCCAGCGGGCGTCAGCGCCAAAGCCGGTGGCGCTGGCGCCCGGATCGCTGGTGCCTTTTCTGGGCACTGCGCACCGCATCCGCGCGGCGGTGGAAAAAGGCCCCGCGCCGGTGTGGCGCGACGGCGACGAGATTTTCGTTACGGGCGGCGCCGAATATGCCGCCCGCCGTCTGGCGGATTTCTTCAAGCGCGAAGCGCGAAAATCCTTTGAAGCAAGCGCCATGGCGTATGGCAGGCAGCTTGGCGTGATGCCGTCACGCATCACCTTGCGCGACACTGCCAGCCGCTGGGGCTCTTGTTCTTCGGCGCGGTCTTTGTCTTTTTCCTGGCGGCTGATTTTCGCGCCGGACTATGTGCGCGACTATGTCGTGGCGCATGAGGCGGCGCATCTGAAGGAAATGAATCACGGGCCGCGCTTTTGGGCGCATGTCGAAACCTTGACGCCCCATGCCCGGCGCGCCCGCAAATGGCTGCGCGAAAATGGCCGCAATCTGCTGCGTTATAACTGACGGCGGCTGCCGAAAATGCCGCTGAGGATGCGCTCAAAGGCATCCGGCTTCTTGTCGTCTTCTATCTGCGCCTGGGTCTGCGCCGGTTGATCGGCCGCCTGCGCCACCAGGGTGGTGCCAATCAGCGGCATGACCGGCAGGCCCTTTTCGGCATCTTCCATGAAAGCGTGCCAGATATGCGCCGGCACGCCGCCGCCGGTGGCGGTGAGGCCGGGCGCCTTGTGCATGGGCGCGGAATTGTCATTGCCGATCCATACGCCGCACACCAGATCGGCGGTAAAGCCGACAAACCAGGCATCATGCGAATCCTGTGTGGTCCCGGTCTTGCCGGCGCTGGGCCTTTCATCCAGCCGCGCGGCCTTGCCGGTGCCGGTGAGCACGGTCTGCACCATCAGCTTGGTCATGGCGGCATTGTTGGCGGGCGACATCACCGCCCCCAGAGCCGAGCCTTTGCGGGTGTAGAGAATTTTCCCGGTCTTGGTGCGGATGCCGACAATGCCGAAGGGCAGCACGCCTTCGCCGCCATTGGCGAAGGGCACATAGGCGCCGGTCAGTTCCAGCGGTGTGACACCCGAAGTGCCCAGCGCGAGGGATGCGACTTCCGCCAGCGGCGAGACAATGCCCAGCCGCCGCGCCGTGCGCGCCACTTCCTTGGGGCCAACTTGATCGGTGAGCTGCGCCGCGACCACGTTGGAGGATTGCGCAAAGGCTTGCGTGAGCGTGATATCGCCCTGGAATTCGCCTTCAAAATCCGACGGCTTCCAGCCGTGAATATCCACGGGACCGTCATTCATGATGTCGTCGGGCGTATGGCCATGCTCGAACGCCGTCAGATACACGAAAGGCTTGAAAGCGCTGCCGGGCTGGCGTTCAGCGTCGCCGGCGCGGTTGAAGCTGGATTGGCTGTAGGAACGTCCGCCGACCATGGCGCGTATGGCGCCGTCCGGTGTCATCGCCACCAGCGCCGCCTGGCTGGCGCCGATGCGCGGCCCTTCGGCGTCCAGGGTGTGCGCCACGGCCTTTTCGGCCATGAGCTGGGTTTCCACATCGAAGCTGGTTTCCACAATCACCGGTTCGGTGGTGTCGCCGATAAACCCGTCCAGATGCGCCAGCACCCAATCGGCGAAATAGCCGGACTGGGGCGTCGCCGAGCCTTGCATGATGCGCGGCCGCGTCGCCTGCGCCTGGATGCGGGTATTGTCGTCAATGAAGCCGGTATCTTCCATGGCGCGCAGCACCACATGGGCGCGGGCCAGCGATGCATCGGTATCGGCAATGGCGTTGTAGCGCGCCGGCGCCTTGACGCTGCCCGCCAGCATGGCGGCTTCGGTCAGGCCCAGCTCATCGGCATGCTTGCCGAAGAATTTTTCGCTGGCCGCTTCGATGCCGAAAACCCCGGCGCCGAAATACACCCGGTTGAGATAGAGGGTGAGGATCTGATCCTTGGAATAACGCGACTCCAGGTACATCGCCAGCATCGCTTCCTGCGCCTTGCGGTCGAAGGTGCGGCTGGGCGTGAGGAACAGGTTCTTGGCCAATTGCTGCGTCAGGGTCGAGCCGCCTTGCACCACATGTCCCGCCGCCATGTTGGAAACGCCGGCGCGGATCATGCCGATGGGATCAAGCCCGAAATGTTCGCGGAAGCGGCGATCCTCAATGGCGATAAAGGCGTTGGGGACATAGGAGGGAAGATCCGCGATCTTGATCATCTGGCCCTGGGTCAGTCCGCGCCGGGCAATCAGCCTTCCGTGATCGTCCAGGATGGTGACGTCGCGTGTCGGCCCGGTGGCCAGAAGATTTTTGACGTCCGGCAGGTTGGAAAGAAAATTCGAATAGAAGATCGCACCGAAAATCGCGCACCAGGCGAACAGCATCACCAGCACAAACGGCCAGGCGGCCTTGCGCTTTGGCGGTGGTGGCGGCGGATCATCGTCGTCGCGGCGCGAACGCCGTCCGCGTGGCGGCTGACCTGCTGGTTTTCGGGCGGGCTTTGCCATGCCCGTTTTATCGGGCCGAAAGGGTTAACGGCTGTTAAAGATTTGGCCCCTCTTAAAGGCTGGGACCCAGGCGATAGCCACCATTTTCCGTGACCAGGATTTTGGCCCGGCCCGGATCGTCCTCGATCTTGCGGCGCAGGCGGTAAATATGGGTTTCCAGGGTGTGGGTGGTGACGGCCGGACTGTAACCCCAGACCTCATGCAGCAGGGTTTCGCGCGGTACGGTGCGCCCGGCGCGGTGCAGGAATTTGAGGATATTGGCCTCTTTTTCCGTGAGGCGGATTTTGCGCGCCCCGGTCAGGAGCTTGGCCGCCGGTTGGAATAGGTAAGGCCCGATCTGGAAGGTGCGTTCTTCCTCGCCGCCATGCGGGCCCAGATGCGCCGAAAGCCGCGTCAGCAGCGCCGACAGCCGAAACGGCTTGGGCAATTGGTCATGGGAAACAGCGTCTCCCGACTCGGTGAGCAGCAGCACGGGCCCCTGAAAGCCGCCGGCCCGCAGCGCATCCGCCAGGCTTTCGCCACCGCCTTCCAACGCCGCATCAATGATGGCGAAGGCATAGTCCTGCGCCGCCTGCGCCTGCGCTGCCGAGCCGGCCTCGATCACTTCGTAGGCAGCCTGCTGCGTCAGCTGCTCGGCCAGGGAATGGCGCGGCACGCTGTTTTCGTCCACCAGGAGAATGCGCTTGGCGCTGGGCATGAAACTTTGGGTTGGGATGACGGCGGACCATAACGCGATTTGCCTGTGCGGTGTCATCTGCGGCTCGGCAGAATTTGCCGCCAGGGGCCAGGCGCTGCATGAAAATCCAGCAATGCGGCGGGATTTGGTCTGGCAGGGCGCTTGCTTAAAGCAAGCTATGCCCCAACTCAGTCCCGCGCTTGGCACATTGAAAATGCTGGGCCTGCCCCAGACGCAGGCGCAGGCCGCCGCCGCGCCCACCAAGGGACCGAGCTTCTCCTTTCATGACTTCCTTTCGATCATCAATCCGCTTCAGCACTTGCCGGTCGTCAGCACGCTGTATCGCGCCATCACCGGCGACAAGATCGGCACGCCGGAAAAAATCGCGGGCGACGCGCTCTATGGCGGCTTGCTGGGCGCGGTCGCCAGCATCGCCGATGCGGCGTTCGAGGCGATCACCGGCAAGGATGTCGGCGACACGGTACTGGCCATGTTCACCGGCAAGCAGGATGGCGCGCCCGTGGCTGTTGCGGCCAATACCCCAGCGCCGGCCGCTTCGGCGCCCGCAGCCCCGAATGCCAGTTTTCAGGCCCTGAGCGATGCGTTGAGCAGCAAAGGCGTGGACAGCACCCTCAGCCAGCGCGCCCTGGCGGCCTATCAAAAATCCATGATCCTGCCGATGATGCAGACCAGCCCGGTGCTTGCTGCCGCGCAGTAGGTTATACCGGCTCGCATGGATCTGGTTGTTTCCCATTCTTCTGAAGGCGCCGTGCTTGATTGGGGCGCGGGGCCGCGCCGTTGTGCCATCGGGCCGGCGGGCATCGGCAGCAAGCGCAAGGAAGGCGACGGCGTCACGCCCTCGGGCATCTTTCCTTTGCGCGAAGTGTTTTACCGCGCCGATCGCATTGCCATGCCAGTCACCATATTGCCTTTGTGGAAGACCGAGGCGGATGACGGCTGGTGCGACGCGCCGGAAGATCAGAATTACAATCGGCTGGTGAAACTGCCTTACACCGCCAGCGCTGAGACATTGTGGCGCGCGGATTCGCTTTACGACATCGTGGTGGTGATCGGCTTCAATGACGATCCGGTCTATGCCGGCAAGGGCAGCGCCATTTTTCTGCATCTGGCCAAGCCGGACTTTTCGCCCACCGCTGGCTGCGTCGCCTTGGCCGAAGCGGATTTGCGCGCGGCGCTGGAGCAATTGCAGCCCGGCGACAAGGTCAGGATAACGTAAGATCGCGCGCGCCGAATATCGCCGTGCCGACTCGCACATGGGTGGCCCCGAAGCGGATCGCCATTTCAAAATCTCCGCTCATGCCCATGCTGAGCTGATCCAGCCCATTGTCGCGCGCCAGCTTGGCCAGGAAACCGAAATGCGGCGTCGGCTCCTGGTCAGCGGGCGGAATGCACATCAAGCCCGTCACCGGTAATTCCAGCTTGCGCGCATGGGCAATCAGCGCGGCGGTATCGGCGGGCAGCACACCGGCTTTTTGTTCTTCCTCGCCGGTATTCACCTGCACGAAAAGCTGCGGGCATTGGCCGCTTTTGTCGCGTGCTGCCGCCAGGGCATCGGCCAGCCGGATGCGGTCCAGGGTCTGGATGCAGTCGAACAGCGCCGTCGCTTCTTTCACCTTGTTGGTCTGCAGCGGGCCGATCAGGTGCAGTTCGAGATCGGGATAGTCGCGCTTCAATTGCGGGAATTTGCTTTCCGCTTCCTGCACCCTGTTTTCACCGAACAGGCGTTGGCCCGCCGCCAGGGCCTGGCGGATGCCGTTTTCGTCCACGGTTTTGGACACGGCCACCAGCCTTGTATCCGGTGCGGGATGAAAGGCAGCCTTTCGCGCGGCGGCGATGCGCGCCAGAATAGCGGTCAGATTTTCGGGAATGCTCATGTCGGATGCCTTATCGCGCGCGAAGCTAGCAAGAGCGGCGCGTTCTCTCAATGCAGGCCAGCTCATTCTTATGACGGACGATCTGCGCCTGCCCGATCCTGTGGCGGCGGCGCGCGCCTTGCCGCCTGGCAGCCTAGTGATCGTGCGGGCGCGGGACGCGGCGCGGCGGGCTGCGCTGGCGGCGCAGATGCGCGCCATTGCCTGGGCAGGGGGGCTTATTCTGCTCGTTGCTGACGATCCGGCGCTGGCGCGGACAATCGGGGCTAATGGCTTGCATCTGCCGGAAATTCGCGCCGCACAGGCCGCATATTGGCGGGCGAAAAATCCCGGCTGGCTGATTACCGCTTCCGCTCATTCGCTGGGCGCGGTGTTGCGGGCGCGTCATGCTGATGCCGTGCTGCTGTCGCCGGTCTTCGCCACCGCCAGTCACAAAGACGCGCGCGCCTTGTCTGCGGTGCGGGCGCGGTTGATCGCGCGTAGTGTCATAACGCCAGTTTTCGCGCTGGGCGGTGTCACCGCCGGCAATGCGGCATTGCTGAGCGGCTTTGCCGGCATTGCCGCGATTGGCGCACTCAGCCAGTAGTTTTCAGGTTCAAATGCAGGAAGACTGCGTCCAGCCCGATGCGCGGCGCGCCGTTGTAAAAATTTCCGCTCGACCGTTGATAGGTCAGATGCTGCCAGCCGAGGCTAGGCTGGATGCTGCTGCTGAAACTGTAACCCAGCACCGCCTCATAGCCGGTCAGGCCCAGATGCGGCGCAGCGCTGCTTAAGCTGGACACCGCGCCGGCATCGCCGTCGCCATATTCCAGGCCCAGCATCCAATCGTCATATGTCGCGGCGGCGCTGGCCTGACGCGCGGTGGTGGTCGCCGCCTGATAGCTGCGCGCGATTTGAAAGGCATAGGCGTTGCTCTGCCGCCAGGCGCCGCCCAGCGACAAGGTCAGATCGTCATTGACGGGATAATCGGTGCGCAGGCCCGCGCCCAGATCGCTGACACCTTCTTGTCCCGCCGCCTTGTGTTCGGCGCGGCCTTCAGCAGCACCGGCATAGGCGCTGAGCGTCACGGGCCCAAGTTCATCGGAATATTGCAGCGCGCCTTCCCAGATGTCCGCCTGCCGTCCGGCCACATGCGGGCCTTCATGCAGGAAGGGCAGCACGTCCTTGCCTTGGCTGGGCGTGAAGGACAGCGCCAGCTGCACCCCGAACAGCGAAGGGCTGAGATAGGCAAGCTTGGCGTAATTGGACGAAGCGCCGATGGCGGTGCGAAGGGCAAATGCATCGGTGAAGGCATGACCGGTGGCGGGATCGCGGAAGAATGTGGTCTGCGGATTGTCCAGGCTGACCGCCGCATCCACCTTCGGGCCGCTGACCGACAGGCCGTAAGCCGCGCCATCGGTCTGGCCGATCTCAATCCGCCCCAGCCCGGTGCGAGCATCGGCATAAGCCTTTTCAAAAACATCGCCGCCATAGCGCCCGCGCGACAGCACGTCGCTGGCGGTGAGGGTGGCATCCAGTCCCAGCGACAGGCCGCTGTCGAAATCGCGATGCAGCCGGGGCATCAGCTTGAGGGTGCCGCTGGCATGGGTGGTTTGGTGGTCATTGGCGCCGAACAGGGCGCCGCCCGCCGCCGCGCCCACCTCAAGTGCCGCGTCGCCCAGATCAATCCGGGCGGGCGGGAGGTTCCAGGATGCGGCCGCCGCCGGGCAAAGGCCCGCCAGCAACAGCATCACAACCAACCCGCACTTGGGCACCCGCTTATCCTTTGGCAATCTTGCTCTAAGCCCTTCTAACATAAGCCGATCCGGGTACGCGGGGCCATCCTTACGCCGTTGCGTATCAAGGGCCGGACCAGTATAAGCCAAGCAGGCTATATCGGGGGTGCACGGCGTGCCCGAGGGGCGCCGCCAGTCGAAGGCTAGTCGAAGGAATATAGTACCCGATGCGAATTCTGCCTGTTCTGTTCTGCGCCCTGGCATTGCCTTTGGCCGCCTGCGGCTCCAACAGCACACCCACCACCGATATGGACACCGGCGCGACCATCGTGGCGAACGGCAATGGCCGCCTGACCCTCGGCGTCAATTCCTATCTCTGGCATGCCACCCTCGACACTTTGGCGTTCATGCCGCTGACCAGCGCCGATCCGTTTGGCGGCGTGGTGATCACCGACTGGTATGTCGCGCCCAACGCGCCCGATGAGCGGTTGAAAGTGACCATCTATATCCTGGACCGCGCGTTGCGCGCCGACGGCCTGAAAGTGGTGGTGTTCCGCCAGACCCGCACCGCCGGCAACTGGAGCGACGCCCAGCCCAGCACCGACACCGCGCATAAGCTGGAAGATGCCATCCTGACGCGCGCCCGCGAGTTGCGTCTGGCGTCGATGAATCAGGGCACATAAATTTCCCAGCGCCTGCGATTGGCCGGCGCATTATTTTTGTCGCGCGATCTTATGCCGAACCGCACCCATCTCGGCGGATCGCGCTTATATCGAAAGGCCTGACGCAATATGGCGCGCTACAACGCCAAGGAATCCGAACGGCACTGGCAAGGCATCTGGGATGCGCGCGCACTCTTTGTGACGCCGCGCCAGGTTGACGGCGAAACCAAACCCAAATGCTATGTGCTGGAGATGTTCCCCTATCCGTCGGGGCGCATCCATATGGGGCATACCCGCAATTATACGATGGGCGACGTGATCGCCCGCTTCCGCCGCGCCCAGGGCTATAATGTGCTGCATCCCATGGGCTGGGATGCGTTCGGCCTGCCGGCGGAAAATGCCGCGCGCGACAAGGGCGTGTCCCCGCGCGACTGGACCTATGAAAATATCGCGGCGATGCGCACCCAGCTGAAGATGATGGGGCTTTCGATCGACTGGAGCAGGGAATTCGCCACCTGCGATCCGGCCTATTATCACCAGCAGCAGAAACTGTTCCTGGATTTCTACAAGGCGGGCTTCGTTTATCGCGCGCAGGCTGATGTGAACTGGGATCCGGTTGACATGACCGTGCTCGCCAATGAGCAAGTGATTGACGGGCGCGGTTGGCGTTCCGGCGCGCTGGTGGAACGGCGCAAGCTGTCGCAATGGTTTTTCAAGATCACCGATTTCGCGGAAGAATTGCTCACCGCGCTGGACACGCTGGACCGCTGGCCGGAAAAAGTCCGCATCATGCAGAAGAACTGGATCGGCCGCAGCGAAGGCCTGAAATTCCAGTTCGCATTATCGGATGGCGGCAAGCTTGATGTCTTCACCACGCGGCCCGACACCTTGTTCGGCGCCAGCTTTGTCGCGCTGTCGCCGGAACATCCGCTGGCCCAGGAATTGGCGCAAAGCGACAAGAAGCTGGCCGCCTTTATCGCCGAATGCCGCAAGACCGGCACGGCGGAAGCGGAGATCGAGAAAGCCGAGAAGCTGGGTTACGACACGGGCCTCACCGCGGCGCATCCTTTCGATCCGTCCTGGAAACTGAAGGTGATGGTGGCCAATTTCGTGCTGATGGGCTACGGCACCGGCGCGATTTTCGGCTGTCCGGCGCATGACCAGCGCGACCTGGATTTCGCCCGCAAATACGGGCTTTGCGTGACACCCGTGGTGGTGCCGTCCGACGCCGACCCCAAGACATTCGCTGTCGGGACGGAGGCCTATACCGGCCCCGGCAAGCTGGCCAATTCGCAATTCCTCGACGGCATGACGGTGGAAGAGGCCAAGGCCGATGTCACCGACCGGCTGGAAGCCGCCGGCATCGGCGAGCGCACGGTGAATTACCGGTTGCGCGACTGGCTGGTGTCGCGTCAACGGCCCTGGGGCTGCCCCATTCCCATGATCCATTGCCCCACTTGCGGCGTGGTGCCGGTGCCGGAAGGCGCGCTGCCCGTGTTGCTGCCGGAAAAGATCAATTTCGCGGTGCGCGGCAATCCGCTGGATGCTGACCTCGACTGGAAGACCAGTGTCTGCCCGTCCTGCGGCGAAGCCGCGGTGCGCGATACCGATACGCTCGACACCTTCGCGGATTCATCCTGGTACTTCGCCCGCTTCACCGATCCCGCATCGGATACGCCGGTCAACAAAAAGGCGGCGGATTACTGGCTGCCGGTGGACCAGTATATCGGCGGCATCGAGCACGCGATCCTGCATCTGCTCTATGCCCGCTTCTTCACCCGCGCCATGCACAAGCTGGACATGGTTTCCGTGCCCGAGCCTTTTGCCGGCCTGTTCACCCAGGGCATGGTCTGCCACGAGACTTACAAGGACAGCGCTGGCCAATGGGTGTCGCCTGACGAAGTGGAAAAGAAAGGCGGCAAAGCCTTTTTGCGGTCTTCCGGCGCGCCGGTGGAAATCGGCGCTTCCGAGAAAATGTCCAAGTCGAAAAAGAATGTCATCGCGCCGGAAGAAATCATTGACGTGTACGGCGCTGATACCATCCGCTGGTTCATGCTGTCGGACACGCCGCCGGAACGCGATGTGGAATGGACCGATGCCGGTGCGGAAGGTTGCTGGCGTTTTGTCCAGCGGGTCTGGCGCTTGGCGGGCGAGGCCGAAGGCCTGGCGCCGGTGGGTACAGTGCCGACGGCTGACGACGACGTCTCCAAGGCTTTGCGCCAGGCAACGCACAAGGCGATTGCGGCGGTGACGGAAGATCTGGCGCTGTTGCGTTTCAACCGCGCCGTGGCGCAGGCCTATATGCTGGCCAATGCCATGACTGATGGCGAAAAAGCCAACCCTGCCGTGCGGCGCGAAGCGGCGGAAGCCTTGGTGCTGCTGACCGCGCCGATGATGCCGCATCTGGCGGAAGCCTGCTGGCAAGCGCTGGGCCACACCAGCCTGGCGGCTGAGACGCCCTGGCCGAAACATGATCCGGCGCTGCTCAAATCCGACAGCGTCACCATCGCGGTGCAGGTCAATGGCAAGCGCCGCGGCGAAGTCACGGTGGCCGCGGACGCCGACAGCAAAAGCGTCGAAGCCGCTGCGCTGGCGCTGGATGGCGTGATCCGCGCCCTGGATGGTGCGGTCCCCAAGAAAGTGATTGTGGTTCCGGGCCGCATCGTCAATATCGTGGCATGATGCAGCCCCCTCTGCCCTTCGCATCGCAAGCGCTGCTACGGGCATCTCCCCCGCCAGCGCGCTTACGCGCGCGCAGGGGAGCCCGGCCTGTGTTTGCATATGCTGTTTTGCTTGTGGCGCTTTTGCCCCTGCTGGCGGGCTGCGGGTTTCATCCCCTGTACGGCGATGCGCGGTTGCAGCCGCAATTGACGTCCATTTTTGTCGAACCGGTGGCCGAGCGTGATGGCTATGAACTGCGCAATACGTTGATCAATCTGCTGGACTCCAATGGCGTGTCCGCCGGCAAGGCCTATCACCTGAAATTGCTTCTGAACGAAACCAATCAGGGCGTGGCGCTGCAGAATGACGCCACTATTACGCGCTACAACGATACCTTGACGGTCGTCTATGTCCTGACCGACGCCACCGGCAAGGAAGTCACCCGTGGCACGCAATCGAGCCTGGCATCCTACAATACGGTGACTTCGCCTTACGCCACCCTGGCGGGGCAGCAGGATGCTGACAAGCGCGCCGCCCAGGAAATCGCCGAACGCATCCGCCTGAATCTGGGCGTCTTTTTCCGCCGCCGGGACGGGCGATGATCGTCCAGCCTCGCGATGCGGATCGCTTCGCCGCCGCGCCGCCCAAGACTTTGCGCGTGGCGCTGTTGTTCGGTCCCGATTCCGGTCTGGTGCGCGAGCGCGCGGAAAAACTGATGAAATCGGTGGTGCCCGATATCAGCGACGCCTTCAATGTCGCCGATCTCAGCGAAGCGGTGCTGGACGCTGATCCGGCGCGGCTGGCGGATGAAGCCGCCGCCATATCCATGATGGGTGGCCGGCGGGTGGTGCGGGTGCGCGGCGCCGGCAATGATCTGACGGCTTTGTTTGAAAGCTTTCTGGAAGACCCGCCCGGCGATGCACTGGTGGTGGTGGAAGCGGGTGATCTGTCCAAGGGCACGGGCCTGCGCAAACTGTTTGAGGATGACGATAGTGCTGCCGCGATTGCCTGCTATGCGGACACGGCGCGGGGCCTGGAAGAGGTGGTGCGCGATTCTCTGCGCGCTGAAGGTTTGAGCATCGCGCCGGATGCGCTGGCCGAAGCGGTGTCGCGGCTGGGCTCGGATCGCGGCGTGTCGCGGCGGGAACTGGAAAAGCTGGCACTTTATTGCCAGGGCCAGAAAAGCATCAGCCTGGATGACGTGCGCGCCGTAATGGGCGATGAAGCCGGTGCGCGGGCCGAGGAAGCGTCCGACGCAGCGGGCAGCGGCGATTTCGCGCGCCTTGATCTGGCGCTGGAACGGCTCTGGACGGCGGAAATGTCGGCCGTTGCCGTGATCCGCGGCGCCATGGGGCATTTCCAGCGCCTGGCTCTGGTGCGCGAAAACATGGCGCGGGGCGAAAATCTCGACAGCGCCATGCGCAAATTGCGTCCTCCGATCCATTTCCTGCGCCAGGATAGCTTCAAGGCCCAGGCGCAGCGCTGGAACAGCGAAAAACTTTACGACGCGCTGGACATGCTGCTGGAAGCGGAAGTCTTGACCAAGACCACCGGCGTGCCCAATGAAGCGGTCTGCGGCCGCACCCTGATGAACATCGCCGCCATGGCGAAAGGCCGGATGTAAATGCTCAAGGTTCGCGTCATTCCCTGTCTGGACATAAAAGACGGCCGTGTCGTCAAGGGCGTGAATTTTCTGGGGTTGCGCGATGCCGGTGATCCGGTGGAGCAGGCGATCCTCTATGACGCGGCGGGCGCCGACGAACTGTGTTTCCTGGACATCACGGCGTCGCATGAAGCGCGCGGCACCTTGCTGGATGTGGTGCGGCGTACGGCCGAAGTCTGTTTCATGCCTTTGACCGTGGGCGGCGGGGTTCGCAGTCTTGAAGATATCCGGGCCTTGCTGCTGGCGGGGGCCGACAAGGTTTCGATCAATACGGCAGCCGTGAAGCGGCCGGAATTCATCAAGGAAGCGGCGGAGAAGTTTGGCGCCCAATGTATTGTCGCGGCGATTGATGCCAAGAAAGCGCCCAGCGGGAAGTTTGAAATCTTCACCCATGGTGGCCGCGAAGCCACCGGCATAGACGCGGTGGACTATGCCAGGAAAGTGGTGGCGTTGGGGGCGGGGGAGATCTTGCTCACCTCCATGGACCGTGACGGCACCAAAATTGGCTATGACCTGCCGCTCACCCGCGCCATCGCCGATGCGGTGACGGTGCCGGTGATCGCCTCGGGCGGCGTCGGCACCCTGGAAGATCTGGTCCGGGGCGTCACGGAAGGCCATGCCAGCGCCGTGCTGGCCGCTTCGATTTTCCATTTCGGCGAGATCAGCATCGCGCAGGCCAAGCAGGCGCTGGCGGATGCAGGCTTGCCAGTGCGGAACATCTGATTATAGCTTCGTGCATGGACGATCCGCACACTGCTTCGATTCATTCCTTGTCCCGCCGCTCGGCGCATCCCGCCCAGCCGGTCAAGGCGCGTTCGGCCCATATCCATGGCAGGATGAGCCCGGACGATGCCTTTCGCATTACCCTGTCCGATTGCCTGGCCCAGATGACCGCCAATGCCGGGGTGCTGCGTTCCGGCCATTCCACCGAGGGCCTGCATCAATTGCGGGTGGGTCTGCGGCGGCTGGAAGTGGCGCTCAAGGCTTTTGGCGAAGCCTTTGAACAGCCCTGGCTTGAGGAATTGCGCGGCCGCGCCAAGGTGCTGTCCAGCCGGCTGGGACCCGCCCGCGATCTGGATGTCTTTCTGGAAGAATTGCTGATCGGCCCGGCCAAGTCTTTTTCCGGCGAGGATGAAAGCGAAATGTTCGCCTTGCTGCGCGCCGAAGCAGAGACGATGCGCGACAAGGCCTGGGAACAGGCCAGCGCCTGCGTCGCCGGCCCTGATTTCGCGGTCTTCATTGACGATGTCGCGGCGCTGGCCCAGTCGCGCCTGCCTTTGGCGCCGGGCCATAAATTGAAACCGCTGGCGGCGCGCATGCTGGCGCGCCAGGCGGCGCGGGCCAAGAAGCGCGGCCGTGCCGCCCGCAGCCATGAGGAAGGTGATCTGCACCGCCTGCGCATATCACTCAAGAAGCTGCGCTACACGGCGGAATTTTTTGCGCCGCTGTACCAGAAGAAAAAAGTCAAACGCTATCTATCCCAGCTCAAGCGGCTGCAGGATTCGCTGGGCCGGTTGAACGATATTGCCCATGCCCGCGCCGTGATCACCCAATTGGCGCCGGCCCAGAAGAATAATGGCGCCCTGCGTTTCGCCGCAGGAACCGTGCAGGGCTGGTATCGCGCGCGGCGGCCAAGGCTGGTCAAGAAATCCATGCAGCGCTGGGCCAGGCTCAAGCAGGCCGAAAGTTTCTTGGTCTAAAGTTTTCGCAGGTCCACATTCAAGGAGTGGATGCGGCAACTGCCAGACGGCTCCACATCCAGCACCAGCATTTTGGAAACATCCAGTTCCGCCGGCATTGGCGTTGCCATGTCCCAACCACTCGCCAAGGTGTAGGCGGCACGCAGGACACCCAGATGGGCAATGGCGATGGCGTCGCTATCATCACGCGCCGCGTCTTTCAGAAAAGCAGCGATGCGGTCCATCAAGGCTTGCGTGGATTCGCCGCCCGGCGGCTGAAAAGATGCCGCCAGTCCGGCGTTGGCGAAAGCCTCAGCGCCATCACGCGCCAAAATTTCATCGCGCGACAAGCCTTCCCAGCGGCCCCAATTCTGTTCCATCAAACGTGCATCCAGGGCTGGATTCAAAAGGCCAAAAGCTTCAGCGGTCTGGCGCGCCCGCAGCAAGGGGCTGGCGAAAGCGCGCGCGGTATCGAAAGGCGGCGGCGGGCGCAGGCCCCGCATTTTCGCCAGGCCCTCGGCGCTGAGGGGAATATCGGTGTGACCTTGCACGCGGCCTAATGCGTTCCATTCCGTCGGGCCATGGCGAAGGAAAGCAATTCTCAAACGTCGATCTCCACGATTACCGGCACATGGTCCGAAGCTTTCTGCCAGCCGCGCATTTTCTTCAGAATGGTTTGGGATTTGAGCGCGCCCTTCAGGCCCGGGCTGAGCCAGACATGATCCAGCCGCCGTCCACGATCCGAAGCTTCCCAATCGGCGGCGCGATAGCTCCACCAGGAATAGATTTTTTCATTGGCGGGAATGAACTGCCTGGTGGCGTCAGTCCAGTCGAACGCCGCCTGCACCTCGCCCAGCAGTCGCGTCTCAACCGGCGTGTGACTGACCACGTCCAGCAACTGCTTGTGGCTCCAGACGTCATTCTCCAGAGGCGCGACATTGAAATCACCCAGGATCATCACCGGATCATTCTTGGCCTTGGCGCGCTTTGCGAAGAACTTTTCCATGCCGCCCAGGAAGTCCAGCTTATGGGCGAATTTTTCATTCTTGTGCGGATCAGGAATATCGCCGCCGGCCGGGACATAGAAATCGTGCAGCTCTACGCCATTCTCGAATGTCACGCCGATATGGCGGGCATGGCCTTCGCGGCAGAAATCCTGGCTGCCGCTTTTCTTGAAGGGCAGGCGCGAGAGGATCGCCACCCCGTGATAGGCCTTCTGGCCGTGAATGGCGTGATGCACATAACCCAGATTGTTGAAGGCCGCGGTGGGGAAGAGTTCGTTGACCACCTTGGTCTCCTGCAGCGCCAGCACATCGGGCTGCTGGTCCCGCAGAAAGCGGCTTACCAGGGCGATGCGATGGCGCACCGAATTGACGTTCCAGCTGGCGATTTTCATTTTACGCAGACCTCATATGCTGCAACCGCACAGCATCCTTAATTTCAGTCGGAACGAAATAAATACTCATACAGAACAGATGCTTATTGGTGTTCTCGCTAGCCGAAATCACTGAATATTAACGGATTTATTCAATTGAAAGGACGAATCCGCTATATTATATTGCAGTGCAGCAAGCCCTCAATTCTACGGTTTTGCTGATTATTTGAAGGAGCAACAAGCATGACCAACATTCATTTGCAGCACGCGGTTCCCGTCGCCATCAGCGAAAAAGTGACCGAAGTCTTTTCCGGCCTGGTTCTGGTTCTAACCGGTGTTCTGACCCTGGTAGCCGTGGTCACCATCTAAACCAGGATCGAGCGGCCAGCGCGCCCGGGGTCCGATCCCTATGGGATCAGACGCCCCGGCGCCAAGCCGCTCCAGCCCCGCCCAGCCGATCATTGCTGCATTGTCGGTGCAGTATTTCGGGGGCGGGATATGAATGCGGATGTTGCGGTTTTCGGCCAGCGCAGTGAGGGCCGACCCGATGGCGAAATTTGCGGCCACCCCGCCAGCCACGACGAGGGTGGGTGTCTGCAGATCGGGAACCTCCCGCGCGAAGCGCGACAGCGCGCTGTCGCAGCGGTCGCGCAGAATATCAATCACCGCCGCCTGGAATGATGCTGCGGCGTCATTCACATCCACCGCGCCATTTTGCACCAGCTGGCGCACCGCGGTTTTCAATCCGGAAAAGGAAAAAGCCAGGCTGTTGCCTTGCGTGGCGCTGCGGCCCAGCAAGGGCCGGGGCAGGGGATAGCGTTTGGCATTGCCTTGCGCCGCCGCCGCCTCGACAGCGGGACCGCCGGGATAGGGCAGGCCCAGCAGCTTGGCAGTCTTGTCAAAGGCCTCGCCGGCTGCATCGTCCATGGTGCTGCCATACAGGCGGAACTTGTCCGCGCCTTCCACCACCAGCAACTGGCAATGGCCGCCAGACACCAGCAGCAGCAGGTAAGGAAACGCCACGCCATCGGTCAGCCGCGCCGTCAAGGCATGGCCCGCCAAATGATTGACGGCGATCAGCGGCTTGCCCGCTGCAAGCGCCAGCGCCTTGGCCGTGGTCAGGCCCACCATCACGCCGCCGATCAAGCCCGGCCCCGCCGTCGCGGCGATAGCGTCCATATCCGCCAAGCTTTTGCCCGCATCCGCCAAGGCGCGTTCGATCACGCCATCCAGTATTTCCAGATGGGCCCGCGAGGCGATTTCCGGCACCACGCCGCCGTAAGGCGCATGCGCTTCCGTTTGGCTGAACACGATATTGGAAAGAATCTCGCCCGGCCCGGGCGGCGTGCCGCGCACCACCGCGGCGGCGGTTTCGTCGCAACTGGTTTCAATGCCCAGGACCGTGAAATTGTCCAAATCCCAATTCTTCCGTTAAGACGCTGTCCGTCTAACCCAGATAGAGCGGCATCGCAAAAAATGCGCGTTTTGGTTACCCGGCCCGTTGAGGATGGCGAAGAGACTGCCCGCCAATTGGCGCTGCGCGGCCATCAATCCGTGCTGGCGCCATTGTTGACGACGCAATTTTGGGATGGGGCAGAAGTGACGCTGGAGGGCGTGCAGGCCATTCTGGCGACCAGCGCCAATGGCGTGCGCGCCCTGGCGCGGCGCACCGCCCGCCGCGATGTACCGCTGTTCGCGGTCGGTCCGCAAACCGCAGCGGAAGCGCAAGGTGTTGGCTTTGCCGACGTCAAAAGCGCCGATGGCGATGCGGCGGCGCTGGCGGACGCGACCAGACGTTGGGCCGCGCCAGACAAGGGCGCGTTGCTGCATGTGGGCGGTCAGGGCAATGACGGCAAGCTGGTATCGCTGCTGGCCGGCTTTTCCATCCGGCAGGAGATTCTCTATGCCGTGACGGCAGTGGAACAGATGCCGCCCAATGCCGCCCTGGCGCTGCGTCAGGGGCAACTGGATGCGGCGTTGTTCTATTCGCCCCGCAGCGCTGCAGTCTTCCGCGACTGCGCCCGCAAAGAGCAATTGCCGGTGGAAAGCCTGATCGTAGCCTGCATCAGCCGGGCCGCTGCCGCGGCGCTGGCGCCTTTGACCTTCCGGGCCGTGCGGCTGGCGGCCCGGCCCAATCAGGACAGCCTGCTGGAAGCGCTGGACTGACGGGATTTACAACCTCAAGTTGTGCCCTTTGCCACCCCGAATCAGAATGCTTGCGGGAATGCCGAGGCCCCGTCACACTTCGCGCATGCAGCATGAGGCTTTTGCGAATACCGAAGACTTTGGCGGAGCGGACGTCGCCGTCACGCCGCATCGTCCGTCGCGCCCCGGCCAGGATGCCCCCTATCTGAATTATGCGCTGGGCAAAGCCTATGACGAGATGTTCGAAGCCGACGGCACGCCGCGTGCGCCCTATGCCACGCTCGACAGCCGCGTTTCCACCTTGCCGCTGGAAGAACTCAATCGCCGGCAACAGGCCTGCGAGCAAAGCTTCCTGCATCAAGGCATCACCTTCACCGTCTATAGCGACAACCAGGCAACCGAGCGGATCATCCCCACCGATCTGCTGCCCCGCATTGTCACGGCGGCGGAATGGAACCGCATCGAGCGCGGCCTGACCCAGCGCATTCTCGCGCTCAATCTTTTCCTGCGCGACATTTACAGCGATGGCCGCGTGCTCAAGGACGGCGTGGTGCCGCGCGCCATGATCTATGGCTCCAAGCATTATCGCCGCGAGATGCGCGGCTTGCCGGTGCCGCATGGCGCTTATGTCAATATCTGCGGCAGCGATCTGATCCGCAACGAAAAGGGCGAGTTCGTCGTTCTGGAAGACAATCTGCGGGTGCCGTCCGGCGTCTCTTATATGCTGGCCAACCGCGATGTGGCGCGGCGTGCATTTCCCGGCGTGTTCCGCAGCATGAATGTGCGCCCCATCGAGCAATATCCGCTGGAGCTTCTGGCGACCTTGCGAAGCCTGGCGCCGTTTCATGATGACGTTTCCATCGCCATCCTGACACCAGGCGTTTTCAACTCCGCTTATTTCGAGCACGCCTTCCTGGCGCGCCAGATGGGCGTGGAGCTGGTGGAAGGCCGCGACCTGCTGGTCAACGACAATGTCGTCTATACCCGCACGACCAGCGGCCTGAAGCGCATCGACGTCATCTATCGCCGCATCGATGACGATTTTGTCGATCCGCTGATTTTCCGCGAAGACAGCGCGCTGGGCGTGCCCGGACTTTTCAATGCCTATCGCGCCGGCAATGTGATGATCGCCAACGCGCTGGGAACGGGCGTGGCCGACGACAAGGCGGTCTATGCCTATGTGCCGCGGCTGATCCGCTATTACCTGGCGGAAGAACCGATCCTGGACAATGTCGAGACGTTCCTCTGCCGCGAGGAAAAGTCGCTCAGCCACGTGCTGAACAATCTCGACAAATTGGTGGTGAAGGCGGTGGGCGAGTCGGGCGGCTATGGCATGTTGGTGGGGCCACATGCCAGCCAGGCCGAGCGCGACGACTTCGCCCAGAAGATCAAATCGGATCCCGACAATTATATCGCCCAGCCCACCATCCAGCTTTCCACCGCGCCCACCTTTGTCGGCAATGGCGTGGAAGCCCGCCATGTCGATCTGCGCCCCTTCATCCTGCATGGCGCCGAAACCAAGATCGTGCCGGGCGCGCTGACCCGCGTCGCGCTGAAGCGTGGGTCGCTGGTGGTGAACTCGTCGCAGGGCGGCGGTTCCAAAGATACCTGGGTGTTGAGCCAATGATCCTTCGGGGCTCACTGCGTTCGCGCCTCAGGATGACGGGCAACTTTGTTGTCATGCTGAGGTGCGAGCCGAAGGTGAGCCCCGAAGCATGCTGAGCCGGGTCGCCGATTCCCTTTACTGGATGAGCCGCTATATCGAGCGGGCCGAGCACACCGCGCGTCTGATCGCGGTCAAGCTGGAATCCATGGTGGAGCAGACGCCCGAAGATGCCGCCGCCAGCTGGGGCCGCGTTACCGAGGCACTGACCGGCGTGCCGGCGGACGGCCACCAGGACGCCTTTGCGATCACTCGCCACCTGGCTTTCGACCGCGCCAATGAAACATCGCTGATCAACTGCCTGGCGCTGGCGCGCGACAATGCGCGGCAGGTGCGCGAGGCGCTGTCGAACGAGGTGTGGGAAAATCTCAACCGGCTCTATCTGCGCCTGACGCCCGTGACCATGGATTCCATCTGGGTCCATATGCCGGCGCGGCTGTTCCGCGAGGCGCTGGAGGAAATGCACGCCCTGGAAGGCGTGACCTATTCCACGCTGAGCCACGGCGAAGGCTGGTATTTTCTGGAACTGGGCCGCCATATCGAGCGGGTGCAGCAGATCGGCCGCCTTCTGGACGTGCATTTCAAGGCGGCGCAACACGAGAACGGGCCGAAATATTTCGACTGGCTGGTGCTGCTGAAATTCTGCACCGCGTTTGAGCCCTACACCAAGCTTTATACTGCTTCCATTCGGCCGCAGAAAATCGCCGAATTTTTGCTGTTTGATTCCGAATTTCCCCATTC
>Ga0118677_10002518_pt1 | contig 36747 bp, 32 predicted proteins | sample AliMusrvi5mmetaG_FD_86154 | JGI IMG/M metagenome (GOLD analysis project Ga0118677, IMG submission 86154)
GGGGATGATGCTTCGGTGGGGTTGGTGGCGGTGGCTTCGCATATTTCCAGTTTTTCATCCGGTTTGATTGACAACCGGGCCGTGGTTTTTTACCTGAGCATGATGGCGATTCTCCTGTTTGTGAATATCCGCTTATTACAGTGGACTCGCTATCGGCGGACATCGGGCGGGTGGAATGTGTTGATCTCTTTTCTGCTGGTGATGATTCTGGGGGGACTTGTGAATTACCTTGCCGCGCTGCATCCGGTCCGGGTGGATGTCAGTACGGTGGGTAAAAGTCCTTTGCCTGCGACGGTTATGAGGACTCTGGATCATGTCCAGAACCCCGTGGGGGTTACTTTATTGGCGCCGGTGGGAGATCCTCTGGCGATCATGGCCCGGCGGGTGATTGGAAAGTATCAATCGGCTCACCCCATGCTGCATGTGGACATGGTTGACCAATCCGTTGAATTGAGTCGGACGCGTGAACTGGTGGGGCAGTACAAGATCCGCCAATCGAATGTTCTCATTGTAAGTTGTGGAAGCCGCTACAAGGTGTTGCCGTTAAAAGGGGGGGAGCGATTGCCGGTTGGTGACACGAGAACCGAGTCGCGAGGTGCAACCCCGGGAGCGGCTTTGGAGGCGGATCTGATTTTGGCGTTGCAATCGGTTGCCCGCGAAAAAGGGCCGGTGATCTATTTCCTGACCGGACACGATGAGCGGAGCGTTGAAGACTTTGCCGATTACAAGGGCTATTCCGAAATGGCCGGGATGATACGCGAGCGGCAGGCGGAAATACGCCCGCTGTTGCTGGGAGCGGCGGAAACAGTGCCAAATGATTGTGCGGTTCTTGTGATCGCCGGGCCGGTGCGTCGGTTGGCGGATTGGGAAGTGGCGAAAATCAGGGGGTATCTGGCGCGAAGCGGGCGGCTGATGGTACTGCTTGATTTCAGTTCCCACAGCGGATTGGAAGCCCTGCTTGAGGAGTGGGGGATCCATTTGGGTGAGGAGCGGGTTCTGGATTCCAAAAGTGGATCCATCCTGACGTCCCGGCAGGAACGTTCTCCGGCGTTGGGGCTGGGGGAAGTTCCCGTGATCCATTATGCGCGACATCCCATTACGGAGGGTCTGGATGGTTTGGTCACCTCCTTCTTCATGCCCCGGGTGGTGGAATCCCTTTTAAATAATAACTCGCAGGGCAGTCTCAACGATCATGCGGACCGTCCGCGGGTGATTGAATTGGCCTTCAGTTCGGCGAAGAGTTGGGCTGAATCCGACCGGAACCAGAGTCCGCCCCAATACAATGAAGGATTTGACCGGTCCGGCCCTCTGCCGTTGGCGGTGTGCGTTGAGAAAGGGCTGTCATCGGAAATTGCCATGGATCTCAAGCCTGTAAGAATGGTGGTATTTGGGGACTCCCAGTTTGCCGCCAATGCCTGTCTGGCGGGTGCGAATGAGGCCTTTTTTATCAATGCCCTGGAATGGCTGCAAGAACGGGGGGGAGTAATTCCGGAAATTAAGGAATCGGTGGGAGTTTATAATTTGAGGATTGAATCGGGTGACAGACTTGTGGCGTTTGGATTGACGGTGATGGCCATGCCGCTGCTTTTGGCGGGGTTGGGCGGCTTTGTCGCCCTGTCCCGTCGGGATCGGCGCACCCAGCCCTCTCCTTTCCGAAAGGAGCATGGCCGGCAATGAGTTGGAAGCCCACGCTTTGGATTTTTATTCTGGTGGTCCTTGCCGCCCTGTTCATCTTTGTTTTTGAACGGAAGACAGATTCCCCTTCGCGGGCTCTGCCTATGGAAACTCCTTTACTGCAATTCAGTCCCGGAACCGTTTCCCGGCTTTCTGTTTCGGTCGGAACGAATGGAGTTGAATGTGTCCGGCGCGAAGGCCAGTGGTTTCTGGTCAAGCCGATGGAAGCCCGTGCGGATGAAGCCCGTATCAAGCGGGTGATCGAAGCACTGGAGAATGGCCGCATCCGGGAAACCCTGCGCCCCGAGCGTCTGGAGCAACGCCGTTTGACTCTGGCCAGCTTTGGCTTGGAAACGCCCCGGGCCCGTCTGCTGGTCGGAAATGAATTGAGGGAGGATGAGGTTCTGGTGGGCGATGAAGCCCCTCTGGGCGATCTGGTATACCTCCAGATCAAGGGAAACCCGGATGTGCTCGGGGTTTCGTTCAAGGTGTCGGATGTGCTGCCCATTGATCTCGACGCTCTACGGGATCGTTCCGTTTTTCCAACAGGCCTCAAAAAGGTCACGCGTCTGGAGATGAAGCACCCGGGCGGGTTTGTGCAATTGGCGCTTCGTGAGGGACAGTGGCGCATTCAGCAACCAATTGATGCCAGGGCCGATAACAAACGTGTGGAACAATTGATCCAGTCGCTGATGGCTCTCAAGATTGGTGATTTCACCGCCGTTGAAGCGCCTTCCGATCCTGCGGTTTATGGGCTGACGGTGGATGAGTCTGTCATGCAGATTTCCCTGACGCCTGAAGGGGCTCGTGCTCCTTTGACATTGATGGTGGGGAAGGCCCGGCAAGATCTGCCGGAACTTGTCTATGCCAAGATCAGTGATGTCTCGTCCATCTGTTCGATTCATCGGGATGTGCTGGCGTTGCAGGCCGTGAAGGTGGAGTCATTGCGTGATCGCCGGTTGTGTGATGCCGATCCCGCAGAGATTGTCTCGATTGTGCTGCGGGAAGGGGATTCGAAGCTGGTGTTGGAAAAGAATGAAAAGTCGGGTTGGGTCATCCTGGAACCATTCCGGTTCAAGGCGGATTCCAAGGCGGTGGGCGGTCTTTTAAAGGCCGTTTGTAACTTGAAAATGGCAGAGTCGTCAGGGGGGGGGGTGACCAACCTATTCGCAGGAAGCCCGGCCCTGCTTCCCTGCCGGTTGGCATTGGCGTCGGTTTTGCCTTCCAGTGTTGCCACCAACCCCGCTGTTGTCCCGGTGTCGGAGGGGGGGAGTTGGACTTACCGGTTTGGAGTCCCTGCGGCCGGATCCAACAGTCTTGTCTATTGCGAGGAAACCAAAAGTTGGTCGGACGTTCAGCCGCAGGAGTTGAACACGGTTTGGCCCAAGTCCTGGCAACCTCTGGTACTGGGCGATCCGCGCCCCTATATGGATTGCCGGATGATTGAGATTGCCGCAGAGCAGGTCCGGCGGATCACCCTGGCCCGGAGTGGTCGGGAAGAAACCGTGACATTCGGAAGTGACGGGATATGGCTAGTGGACTCCCCCCCTGAGGGGCAGATCCTTAAGGGGGCCATCCCGGCGGTGCTGAGCCTGGCCGCTTCTCTGCGGGCTGAACGAATTGAAAGCATGAATGCCACCAATGTGCTGTCTTACGGGTTCGATGAATCTTCGCCCCGGATTACCTTCGGATTAACCGGGACAAATGGCATACAGAAGACCGTCCTCATTGGCGGGGCGTGCGGATCGAATGGGATCTACGCGATGATTCAGGGGCAGGACGTGGTGTTTGTTCTGAAAAAGGAAATGGCGCAGTCCCTGTCGCGTCCCTTGGTTGAGACCCGGTGACAGTAAACCCGTAGCGGTACGTATGAGCACTTCCCCGTCAAAGAATAAGCGATTCGCCCGGCCAGGGACGTTCCTCATGATTCTGCTGGCTGGCGGGGTGGCCGTGGTGCTGGGATTGTCAGTAGTAGGGTTCCCTGAGTTCCTGACCCGTTGGATCCTGGCCGGCCTCAATAGTGGTGATTATTTTGTCCAGGCTCATGAGGTTTATCTGGATCTCGGAGGCGGGATGAGAGCGCGGAATGTCAGTATTTACCGTAAAGGACTTCCCGGTCCCCCTTTTCTGGAAGCCCGGGAGTGCCGCATTTTATACCATTTCCTCGAATATCCCAGAAGGGGGCAAAGCCGGATTAAGGAGCTTAAGGTGTCTGATGGTATCCTGCGCCCATTGTGGAACACCTCAAGTTTTGGCTCCCAAAGGAATATCCTCTTAAACGGTGAACGGGTTCCCTCAAAAACAAGTGGCGGCGACTTCAAAACAATCAAGTTGGACGTCTCGTTAAACAATTTTGATGTGTTGGGCGTCTGGGTGGAAAATGTCAGGACGGCGGTTCAGATCGATACCGATGGAGTCTATTTATCACGCCTATCCGGCAAAATTGGGAGGGAACTGCATTCCGGTACGATTGAAGGGACGCTGGCCTATCGAAGGAAAGGTCTGTTGACGGGACGGATTGCCACCTCTTTTGATCCCCGCGCCTTGATGCCGGTCTGTAAGTTGTATTACCCGGAGGCCGTGGGGGTGTTGGATCGGTTTTCATTTCCCACGGTTCCGCCCCGGATGGATTTCAACTTTGAAGCAGTCTCAAAGCCGACCCTGTCATTGGTGGCCAAAGGCCGGATTCAAGCCTCCAATTATGCCTATAGGGGCGCAGTTATTGGTTTTGCCAATATGAATGTGGATGTCGTTGGGGGAAATGGAACGAACAGCGTGACCATTGATCCCTTCAGCCTGACCATCGGCGGACTTCAAGCGAGAGGGTTGGTTCATTTCGACTTTATGTCCGGTGTGGCTGATTTTCAAACGCGTTCCGAGGTGAGTTTGGCGACGATTCTCCGGCTGGTGGGGCTGAAAGAGTCGCTGATGGATTCCTGGAATTTCGAGGAAGGGGCCCGCGTGGCGGCCAAGGGGCATATTGCTTATGTTCATCCAGAACAATCTGAAGTTGAAGCGGTCGTTGAGGGAGGGAAGATCGGCTATAAGGGCATTGTCCTCAGCAACTATTCTTTTAATTATAAAAATCTCGGTCTCGTCCACACCTTTTCTGACTTCCGGGGAAATGCCGGGGGCGGATTTCTGGGCGGCGGCGCGGTCCTGTTGGCAGACAAAACGGGAACCCGTTGGACCGCAGAGGTGAAGGCGGAAATAATCAATATTGATTCGGATGAATTATTGAAATTAATCAGCACCAACGCCGGGTGGCGTCTGGGGGGGAAAACATTTGGGAATCTGGAAATAGGCGGGATCGGCGCTGAACTGGCGGGGCAGGGGCAGTTGACCATTCGAGAAGCCCGGATTTTCAAGAGCCCGGTGGCCTCTAAGTTGGCGGAGCACTGGGGCGCAGTGGCGAGTGATTTGGATCTTGCCGACATGCCGTTCGAAGCCCGGTTGACGTTTGAACTTAAAAACAAACTTTTCAATAGCAAGGATCTCTATTTGGAGACCGATTACTTCGGGGTGGCGGCACAGGGGTGCAGCGGATGGGATGGTTCTTTGGACTGGGTGCTGAAGCCTATGGCGGCGAAGAAAATCGGCATGAAGGGTCGGTCGGTCGTGACGCTCCTTTCTCCCTTGTGGCAGGGTGGGTATCACTTGACCGGAACCCTTGAGAGACCGGAATGGCGCTCCATTTCACGATAAACGAAAGACGGAATCATGACGGAATCAGAAAAGCAGCCAGCGCTCCGGGTTCATATAAAAACTTACGGATGTCAAATGAATGAGCGTGATAGCGAGGCGATAAGTGCCTTGTTGTCACGCCACGGCTATCAACTGGTTCCGGATGAGCTGGCGGCGGATGTCATTCTGGTCAACACCTGCAGTGTTCGCGGCAAGGCGGAGGACAAAGCCCTGGGCAAGCTCCGCCTGATCGTTGCCGCAAAGCGGGAACGCCCCGGCCTGGTGGTGGGGGCCGTCGGATGTATGGTGCAACGTCTGGGGATGCAGATTCTTAAACAGGTCAAGGGCTTGGACCTGGCAGTGGGAACACACCGTTTGAGTGTTCTGCCGGCGCTGATTGAGGCGGTGTCTCAGGGGCGGGGGCCAGTGGTGGATACCGGGGAAGCGGATCCCGAGACGGAGTCGATGTCGGGCCATCTTGGCGGATCGCTCTCGGCCTTTGTGAACATCCTGTTGGGGTGTGACCGGCATTGTGCCTATTGCATTGTGCCCACCGTGAGGGGTGCGGAATGGAGCCGCCCGGCGGAAAGTGTGCTGCGTGAAGTCAGGGCACTCGCGGAACAGGGGTGCCGCGAGATTACCTTGCTGGGCCAAAGCGTGATGTCGTATGGGAAGAAGAATCCCGTTTGGGCGGACTCGTATCGATCGGAGCGGGGCTTTGTTGAGCCGCTTCCCCGTCTGCTGGAGGCCGTGAGTCAGGTCCCCGGTATCCGGCGGATCCGTTTTACTTCCGGGCATCCGGTCGGCTGCAGTGCTGAAATCGCCCGGGCCATGGGGGACATACCGGGGGTTTGTGACCATCTCCATCTTCCGGTACAATCGGGCTCGGATCGTATCCTGAAACAAATGAGACGCGGATATACGGCGGACGATTATCTGGCTGCCGTGCAGCGCCTGCGCAAATCGGTCCCCACGCTGGCACTGACCACGGATGTGATTGTCGGATTTCCAGGCGAAACCGTAGAGGATTTTGAGGCAACGCGCCGGTTGATGGCTGCCGCCCAGTTTGATAATGCCTTTATTTTTAAATATTCGCCGCGGGAGGGGACTCCGGCCGCCGCGTGGGTGGATGATGTTTCCGATGAAGAGAAATTGCGCCGAAATCACATCATTCTTGCTGATCAGGATATATTGGGCGAGGCGCTCAACCGGGCCTGCATCGGTAAAACCGTTGAGGTACTTGTGGAAGGCCCGAGCCTGCGGAATAAGGAACGATGGGCCGGCCGGTCGAGCACGAACAAGATTACGATTTTTGACCCTCGCGAAGATGTGCAGGTTGGTGATATAGTTCATGTCCACGTCGAAAAGGTGGGGGCTCAAACGTTGTATGGGACGCTGAAAGAGGGTAAGTCATGAAGTTATCATTGGCAGAATTGTCGCTTTTGATCGGAGTCGTCTATGTGGCGTTGCATCTGCCACTGGTCATTGTCCCGCAGAGGATTCAAAAACTTTTGAAGGGATTCCCCCGGAACTTCTGGATCGGAGCCATTTTCACCGCTATGGCGCTGGTCTGGTCTGCCGTGGAAGTCAATGCAATGCCATTGGGGAACTTCATTGGGGATTATAAGTGGTTGCTTTGGGTATTGACCCCGGTGGTGCTGGTATTGATCCTGGTGTTCATGAATGAACTTCTTGCACCGAGAGCCTTGGGGGGGCTGCTTCTCCTGGTGGCCAACCCGGTGTTGAGTATTCAATGCCTTTCTGCGTCCCGGGCCACCTGGTTGATCGCCGGTCTGGCGTATTTGTGGGTGATTGCGGGAACGATGCTGGTTCTTTCGCCTTATCGCTTCAGGCATGCCGTTGAAAGGTGTTGCGCGACGGATAACAGGTGCCGGTTGGCGGGGGGGGTGGGTGTCGTGGTGGGGTGTATTTTGATGGGGCTCAGCTTTACGGTGTTTAATCGTCCGACATGATCAATCACAGTCCGGTAGTATCCGGGAGGGGGATGGATGGAATCGATAACTGGATTTACGACGCCCATGCAGATTCTTGAAGAGGCGCTGAAGCGTGAGCATGCGGCCCATGATTTCTATGCCATGGTGCGGGATCATGTAAAAACACAGCTCGTTCAAGAGCTCGCTGAGAAATTGTGCGAAGAAGAGCGACGCCATGTCCGGTTGATTGAAAAGCAGATTGAAAAATTGCGACTGGGCTAGCGCCTGGAATAAGTGACGGGCTTTGTGGAATCAAAGAAATTAATAATTTTTGATTTGGATGGAACCCTGGTGGATTCCTGTGAGGATCTGGCGACGGCGGTAAACCTGATGCGCGCCCATTTCGGGCTACCGGCACTGGCGATGGAGGTCATCCGGGGCTATGTGGGGAATGGCGTGAGGATGTTAGTCACGCGGGCATTGCAGGGAACGGATATCGATGTGGATGAGGCCCTGGGCGTTCAGATGCCACTCTACCGGGCGCATGCCGTTGACAAGACGGCGCTTTATCCCGGGGTATGGGAGGGGCTCAAGCGCCTGCGTGAGCGAGGGCATATCCTGGCGGTGGCGACCAACAAGCCAGCTGAATCCTGTGATCTCATTCTGAGGCATCTGGGAATTTTCGATCGGTTTATTGCGGTGCTGGCAGCGGGACGTTATCCCGTGTTAAAGCCGGCTCCCGACATGATCACAAGCATTATGGCGACCGCGGGCATGACGCCGGAAAACACCTGGGTTGTGGGGGACAACTATACGGATTTGGAGGCTGCCCGGCGGGCTGGAACCAGAAGTATTTTTGTCACCTATGGGTACGGGACTCCGGGAAAGGAAATCGCGACATACCAGTGCGATACATTTGATGCCCTGATGGGGATATTATGAGCCTTGTTGAAATTCTGCTTTTGTCCATTGGGTTGGCGATGGATGCTTTTGCTGTCTCTGTCACCAGTGGTGTGACCATCAAGAATCTCCAGCTCAAGCATGCCCTTGTAATTGCCCTTACCTTTGGGGGGTTTCAGGCTGTCATGCCGCTGATCGGGTGGCTTGCCGGGCTCCGGTTGCAACAGGTGCTGGGTAATCTGGATCATTGGATTGCGTTTGGATTATTGAGTCTTATTGGCGGGAAAATGATCTACGAGGCGTTCCAGTTGGATGATGCTGAGAAAGCCGATAATCCCTTGAAAACCTCAGTGCTTCTGGTGTTGGGTATTGCCACCAGTATCGATGCCTTGGCAGTGGGAATTACTTTTGCCATGATTAATGTGGCGATTGTTACTCCGATCGTTATCATCGGCCTGGTAACGTTCATCCTCAGTTTGGTGGGCGTTTATATCGGGGATGCGTTTGGCCATTTCTTCGAAAAGAAAATTGAAATTCTAGGCGGCTTAGTCCTGATCGGCATGGGCCTCAAGATCCTCATCCAGCACCTGATGATGTAACTGCCAGACCTCAGTATTCCCGGTGCTTGAGGCTGCGGATGCCCAGCCATAATGGGATGGAAATGGTGGCGGAGGAGAGGAGCACAACCCAGAGGGTGGCGGCGATGTTGGCTTGATGGAATGGCGTGCCGTTGAATCCGCTGGTGACATGCCAATGCCAGATGAGACCGAATGGTAAAATCACGCTGAGCATGAACCCCAACGTGAAAACCAGATTCATGGTGCCGCCGAATCCCGAAATGATGGCAGCGGGGTTCGGCTGTTTGAGATCAATGAAAATGGCGCCCAGTCCTGTCGACAGTGCGGCGGTAGAGAGTGAAACCGCGATGGCCAGCCCAACTGAAAGCGCCGTTAACGCCCATCCTGCCTGAAGCATCCAGGCGGCTAAACCCATCAATCCGGCGCTGACCGCGACCATAGCCAATGCCGCCAGAAAAAACTTGGTCAGCAGAATCCGGCGCATTCCGGTCGGCGCCAGTCCCAGAATCCAGAAGCTGTGCCCCTCCAGGCTCAATTGCGGATATACAAACCGGGCGGCCAGTGAGCAGATGACGGAAGACACGCTAAAGATGTTCAGAAACACAATCAGGTTACGCCAGAGATCCGGCATTTCGTTGTAATGAAAGGATCGAAAGCTGGAGAAATAGATCGCCAGCAATCCAAAGAAGATCAGAGCCTGCGACCATTGCATCGGATCACGTAAAAATGAACGGATGTCTTTCATGACCATGCCTCGGATATCGTGAGGAAGAAACGCCAGACTCTTGTCCAATCCGCTCAATAGTTCCGCCGGCCGCCGCCGGAGATCCGCCGCCCCGGCCACTCGTTGGAAGGCATTGTAGAATTGGCCGTCTCCCAGCCATTGCACCAGCAGCATCAGTACCGCCGTATTGGTGGCCAGAACCAGCCACAAGAGAAGGCCACGTGACCATTGCCCACTCGTCAACGCCATGATGCCCTCCGCGACCCAGTTGTTGGGCATCAGGGGATGCGAGGCAAGCTGAAGGCCGGGAAGCAGGCGATTCAAAACGAAGGAGGCATTTTCGTTCATGACGGGACGGATCTGGACAATTCCGTAAACGGTGGCGCCCAGTACGAGCCCCGCCATGATGGCCCAGAAGATCCGGTTCCTTGGGAACCAGCGGACGGCGGTGAGCGCAATGAGGGCTCCGATACCGCCACAGAGGAGTACAAAGGGGGCGGCGAAGAGGAATGTCCAGACAGGGAAAAGAATCCCGAGATGGGCGTGCCAGGCATAAGCGGCAGTATAAGGAACCATGAGAAAGAAAAATGCCCAGGAACTGAGCAGGCTGGATTCAATGAATTTGTAGGTAATCAGGGTGCGGGTATCGAGTGGGGCGGTCAGAAGGAAAAGGGTCTCGCGGGATTTGAAGATTGTGGCATAGGAGGTGATGACGTTGGACATCAACAGCATCAGCCCGAGTCCGAGGAAGAAAAGCGCGAAGAGACGGTGGGTTATCATGAAGCCGCCGCCTCCCATTTCGGAAAGAAAGCGGAAGCCGGATAGAAACATGGCAAAGAATCCACCCATCATGCCGGTGGCAAACAGGAGAATAAAGGTTACCTTGAAGACTGACTCGCGTTGCAACATGCGCCGTAAATTGCGCAGCACAAAGAAATCTTTCATCCAGATGGCGGTTAATGGTGTCATATTGTGAAGCTTTAAGGGGCACTGGTGAGTTTCAGGAAGATGTCTTCCAATGTGCCGTTAGAGCCAAATTGGGTTTGCAGTTCACTCATTTTGCCAAGGGCGATGAGTTGGCCGCCGGAGATAATGCCGATCCGGTCGGCGATATCCTGGGCCAGCGCCAGAATATGCGTGGTCAGGAGAATGGTCATTCCGTCACGAACCTTGGCGCGCAGGAGATCCTTGATCATTCGAATGGAGTGGGGATCGAGTCCGATCAAAGGCTCATCAATCAGGACCACCCGCGGGTTATGAATGAAGGTGCCAATATAGAGCAGGCGTTGGCGCATCCCGTGCGACAACTCGCCAATCAGGGCGTTTCTCGCCTCCTGCAGGCCGAATTGGCGGAGTGACGCCTCGATATGATCGTTTAAATCCGGACGGTTGATGTTGTAAAGGCCGGCCACAAACTTGAGAAACTCAACAGGGGTGAGTTTCTCGTAGAGGAATGGCATATCGGGGATGTAACCCATGATGCGTTTTGCCTCGACGGGCTGTGTTTGGATGTCGAATTCTCCAATTTTGATGGTGCCGGAATCAGGGCGTAACAGTCCGGTGAGCATCTTGATGGTGGTGGTTTTGCCCGCGCCATTGGGCCCGAGAAAGCAGAAGAGTTCTCCTGCGGGGATACTGAGGGATAGGTCATTTACGGCCTGGACCGCCCCGAAATGTTTATTAAGGTTTCGAATATTGATCATAATGGTGACACCCTCTGCCAACTGCCAACTGCCAACTGCCTACTGCTTACTGCCTACTGATTTCTGATTTCCACTTTCAGTTTTCCGATGACATTCATCAGTTTCATCTGTTCTGCCAGTTCGCCTTCAATCAATGAGAGATAACCGGTGTTGATGACGGGAAGACCCCGGGTGGGATCCATGTCCAGCCATTGGCCCACAAAGACCGACGGCCAGGCGTGATAATAAAACTGTCCTTCATGGAGGGTGAGGCCAACCCGGACTTTACAGGGCAGTCCAGCGGCCCGGGCAAGGCCTGTAAAAAGATAGGTATGCTCATTGCAATCCCCCTCGGGCCTGGCCAACACATCCAGCGCCGACGGCAGGCTGACCGTTGGCTTTTTGGCCACCTGGGTAAAGACCCACTGATAAATCGCCAGGGCGGCCTCAAGGCTATTGGTCCAGTGCCCGGTAATCTCCCGGGCTTTATCGATCAAACGTTGGTCCCGGGACTGAATGAACGGCGTGGAGGCCAGCCAGGTGCTCATCTCAGGGGGAATGGCCTCCTTGTTACAACCGGAAGCCGGAAGGGTCTCTGCCCGCACAATTACTTCGACGGTATTGCTGTCAAGCGAGACCACGGTCTGGCGCTGGGTTTGCAGATCCGCGCGGGAAAATGATGGGCCGATGAGGCGCAGCCTGACGGCGGGTTCAGAACTGAGTCGGGCGACATTCCCTTGAATGGGGACCGCAAGTGACGTCAGCATATCCTCTGACCCATGATGCGCGCCTGCCGCCAGGGCTTCCTTGGCGTCACAACTGTCAATCGTCCAGCCGAACGGGGTTTCCTGCCGGAGCATGAGTCCTTCGCGGTCAATCCATGACAGGGTTTCCATCCCGTCAACTTTGGCGGCCAGTACCGTTGTCTGGATGGCTTTGCCCTGATAGAGCAGGGGTTCATGCCTTAGCGCCCGCACGGTAACCTTCTGGGCGGTCAACGTCACCGGATTGAATATCTGGATTACCGCATCTTCGCCGGGGCTCAATGACCTCAGGGTCATTTCTGTCATGGGCGAATAAATGACGGCGCCCTCCGGGATGGTGACGCTGAAGCGCTGGGTTGAGCCCACGCCCTTGATGGCAATATCAAACAGGTTGTCTTTTTTCCGGACGCCTTCGACGGAAATAGCATAACCCGTGGACGTGAGATCAAAAGTGAAAGACTTGAGTTTGTACAGCACATCCACCACGGCGTCGGCATTCACGGCGATGCGCTGGCGGCTTCCCATGATCGAGAGACTGAGGATGGTGCGGTTGTTGATCCGGTATTGGTTGACGCCATCCTTTTCATCCACATCGACGGAAGTGTGGGTATAGCCGATGGATTTTCCCTGAAAGGAAATCTTCATCCAGCGATCCATAACCATGACTCCGTGCGACAAGAAGGTGCGATAGCCGGCGGAGGTCTGATTCCGGAATTCAGGATAGGCCTCATAGAAAATGAGCCATCCCATGGCTCCCAGCCATAACCCGAGGATCACGGTGACAAACAGGGATCGTTTGAGGCGGGGTGTCATAATTTAACCGGATTGGGGGAACAGGTAATCGAGAACTCCTGCGAAATCAGGAACCTTGGGACAGTCGAGCGCGGCCAATTTGCGATCTGATTGATGTCCGCCGGTCATCAGGAGGCAGGGGATTCCCATGGCCTGTGCAACTTCGTAATCGTGGGTCGTGTCGCCGATCAGCAAGGTCCCCTGTTTTTTCAGGCCGGTGTTATTAAACAAGGCATGTCCAAGATCAATTTTGGAACTGGCGTAAAGATCATCGAGCCCATAGATGTGTTCAAAATACGGCAGGATATGCCGTTCGGTAACCATGCGTTTCAAAATCCTGAGTTCACAGGCGGAGAGAATCGACATGTTCAGCCCTCTGTCCTTGAGCTGGGTGAGGGCCGCTTGTGTTCCTTGGCGAAGGGGGGCGGCAGCCGAGGTAATGGCATAGGCTTTGTGGTAATCCTTCGCCACTTCATCCCAGTCATCCTTCGAGAAATCGAAGCCCAGTTTGAGGTAGTAATTGCGGACGGGAAAATCAAAGACGTCCAGATATTCCTCGCGGGAGATGGCGGGAAGAGTGCGGGCCTTCAGCAGGACATTGATGGCATCCACGCAAGCCTGAAGGTCATCCAGCAGGGTGCCATTCCAGTCCCAGATGACATGATGGTAAGGGATCATGGGGAATATCAGGGACTAACCCTTCCAGTTTTTGACCTGATCGAGGAGATGATCCAGAATTTCGGCTTCCGGAACCGTTGCCAGAAAGGCGCCTTTCACGTACAGCGCCGCTTTGCCCTGGCCCCCGGCGATAGCGATATCGGCCTCCCGGGCTTCACCCGGGCCGTTGACCAGACAGCCCATGACAGCCACGGTAGGATGGGGGGCCGAAGGATTGGTGCGGTAATACTTGTCGAGTTCACTCTCCACCTTTTGCGCCAATGCCACCACGTTGATCTGGATTCTGCCGCAGGTGGGACAAGAGATGACGCTGGACCCCGGTGGCCTTAGGCCAAAACAGCGTAGTAATTCGAGCCCCACCTTGACCTCCTGAATCGGCGAATCGGTCAGTGAGACCCGCAGGGTATCCCCAATCCCTTCGGCGATCAGCATTCCCATGGCGACACTGGACCGGATTGTCCCGTTCAGCAGGGTGCCCGCTTCGGTAACGCCGAGATGGAGGGGATGCGGGGTGGTTTTTGACAAAAGCCGGTAGGCCTGCAGGGTACGCGGTACATCCGAAGCTTTGACGGAGATCTTGATCCAGGGATGGCCTGCATCCTCCAGAATGCGAACATGCCGCATCGCGCTTTCAACGAGGGCTTCTGCCGTGGCACTCCCGTATTTTTCCAGCAAGTCTTTTTCCAGAGACCCGCCATTGACACCTATGCGAATGGGCACGCTCCGGCTGGCTGCCGCCCTGACGACTTCGCGCACCCGGTCCAGGCTGCCAATGTTGCCCGGGTTGATTCTCAAGCCATCCACACCGCCATCAAGGGCAATCAACGCCAATTTGTGGTTGAAATGAATGTCGGCAATCAGCGGAAGGGTGACCTGTTTGCGGATAACCGCGAGTGCGTGGGCGGCCTCCTCATCGATCACCGCCAGACGAACGATATCGCACCCGGTGTCCTGAATTTCCTGGATTTGCATGACGGTGGCCGCCACGTTGCGGGTATCCGTTTTCGTCATGGTCTGGACGCTGATCGGCGCATTCCCCCCGACCTTCACCGAGCCCACCTGAATCTGGCGGGTGGGGCGACGATGGATGTCGAGGGCGGCGTGCATATTACTTTCCGGGTTCAGGCGTGGCGCTGGGGGGGGCCGCCGGGGTATTGGTTGCCGGGCTGGATTTTCCGCTGATCAACTTGTCGATTTTTCCGCCGATACCGGTGTAGCGATAGGTGTCGCGTCCGGTCAGGAAAATAAAGAGCACGATCAGCAGCACGGCGAAAAGGTTGGTTAGCCCGACAATAATTTTTGAATGCAGCGGACGGCGGAAGATCATTTCCCACAAGGAGAAGACAATATGACCGCCATCCAGTACGGGAATGGGAAGCAGATTGATGATAGCCAGGTTGACGTTTAGAAAACTGGTAAAGAAGACGGCGATCATGAAACTCAATTTCACCACGTAATAATAGGCAATCAGAATGGCCAGCGGGCCGCCGATTTGTTTGGCGGTATTGCCCGCCTGCCCGGGAACTGTCAACGCATGCAGGGTCTGGAAGATGGCCATCGAGTGGAAGTGAATTTGCGTCCAGGGGGAAGGATGCACGATTTTGTTGAAATCCACATCCACCTGCTTGGGATTGAATTCAATGCCGATGCGAATCCGATCCGTGGCCTGATCATAGTCGGGCGTCACCAGGGTGGTCAGCAGTTTGCCATCACGGAAAAAGGACATGGGAACGGTTTTCCCCTTGTAATTTTGCATGATGCTGACCAGATGAGCCGGGCTGTAGATTTTCTGGCCATCGAACACGCTGAGCAGATCCCCCCGTTGAAACCCTGCTTTTTCCGCGCTCATGCCGGGGGTCACATTGAAGACCATGCAAAGTCCCTTGCTGTCCAGTTGCCCGATGGATTCCGCGCCGGGCAGGGGAAGTGTGAGTTGCTCGGAGGCGCGTTGCACCGTAACGGTGGCGAGTGTATAGCGGGAGGACGTCATCAGGAAATCAACCCAGTTTTTGACCGGCTGGCCATTGACGGCCAGGATTTCGTCGCCACACCGGAACCCGTTGGTATAGGCCTTACTGGTGGGGGCCACATAGCCGATGATCGAGGTTTCTTCCGCGACAGATGCCGGCTTGCCGAAAACATACACGGCCCAGGCCAGAATGATGGCAAAGACCATATTGCCCGCCGCACCGGCGATCGAGACGATGATCCGTTTCCAGGGGGCGATGGCGGGAAGCACGCGGGCGGGTTCCTTCGGTGTGGCTTCCGGACTGTCGGATGTTTTGGTGTCGGACGGTTCCGTCTCCCCTTGAATCAGGCTCATGCCGGTCGGATCAAGTTGGGGGAGGGCAACATAACCCCCCAGTGGAATGATGCCGATTTTATAAACCACGCCGTTATATTTCCGCTGCCAGATGGCCGGGCCGAACCCGATTGAGAATACATCCACGGTAAACCCGAAATACCGGGCGGCGAGAAAGTGGCCGAGTTCATGGACGAAAATGGTGACGCCAAACAAAATGGCGACAATGGCAATGGTGAGAATGGCAGTAAACATAGGCTCAGGCTTTCTTGTGTTTCACGGCAACCAGACAGATGCGTTGTGCTTCCTGCCGGCTCCAGTGATCGGTTGTGTTGATTTGTTCCAGAGTGGGTTTGGCAATCACGGTATGGCGGGCCATGACGGCTTCAACGGTATGCCAGATGCCCGAGAAGGGGATCTGGTTGTCCAGAAAGGCCTGGACGGCGATCTCGTTGGACGCGTTTAAGACGCAAGGCATGGTGCCCCCCGTGATGGCGGCCTTGCGGGCAAGGCCGAGGCAGGGAAAACGCGTCAAGTCAGGCGTTTCAAAATGCAACGCCCCCAACGTGGCGAAGTCGAGGCGCGGCAATCCGCCATCCTCACGATCCGGCCAGGTCAACGCATGCTGGATGGCAAAACGCATGTCCGGCGGACTCAACTGGGCCAGAACACTCCCGTCCACGAATTCAACCATGGAGTGGATAATGCTTTCGGGATGGATGACGACATCAATGCGATCATAGGGAATGTTGAAAAGCCAGTGGGCTTCCATGATCTCCAGACCCTTGTTCATAAGCGTCGCTGAATCAATGCTCACCTTGGGCCCCATGTTCCAGCGAGGATGCTTGAGCGCCTGGGCGGCGGTCACCTTGTCGAAATCAATGGTCCGATTGGCGCCGAACGGGCCTCCGGAGGCCGTGAGAATCAGTCGGCGGATGGACGCGGCGGGTTTGCCTTCCAGACATTGAAAAATGGCACTGTGCTCACTATCCACGGGGAGCAGCCGGGCATTGTTTTTGCGGGCACACTCCATGACCATGCCTCCCGCAGCGACCAGGACTTCCTTTGTTGCAATGGCGACATCCGTGCCCTGTCGAAGCGCCGCGAGGACTGGCTTCAAGCCCGCCATGCCCACCATGGCACAGAGGACAATGTCGGCTTCAGGGAGTGCCGCCAATTCCTCAACCCCGCTATCCCCGCTATATAACCGGATGTTGCGCGGACTGCTTTGCCGGGTTGCGGCGGCAATGACGGAATCGGCGATGGCCACATGCTTGACCTGAAATTCGGCGGCCTGTTCCAGTGTCCGGCTGACACTGGTATTGGATGCGAGTCCAATGACTTTGAGGCGGGAGGGCAGTGCGGCCGCCACGCGAAGCGCATTTTCACCAATAGACCCTGTACTGCCCAGGACAACAATTTTCTTTTTCTTCATGGAATTAGACAATCTGTGCAAACCATCGCATGTAGAAGTAAAGTGCCGGGGCTGCAAACAGCAGGCTGTCGAGCACATCCAGGATGCCGCCCATTCCCGGGATGATGCCCCCGGAATCCTTAAGGCCGGCGCTGCGTTTCAACAGCGATTCGACGAGGTCCCCGATGACCCCGATGGCGGAGAGAAAAGCGCCCAGAAACAGGGCATGGCCCCGCGAGATGGTAAGTCGGCCAAAATCCGCCGTCTGGCTTTCCGGGGTTAAGCTGTGCCAGAGCGCGAAAATGGTCATGCTGGCTACAATCCCGGCGATAAACCCTCCCGCCAGCCCTTCCCATGTTTTACCCGGGGAAATACGGGGGAACATTTTGTGGCGGCCAAAAGTGGTTCCCACCACATAAGCCCCCACATCGGAGGCTTTGACGACCACAATCAGATATAGAATTAAATCCCGTGCGGTTGGGCTTAAGGGGCTGCTCCAGGGAATGGGGGTCCACCGGAAGCAAAGGTGCATTATGAACATCAGCATGAGCGGAATATAGACCAGCCCAAGCATGGTGCAGGCAATGGTGGGGAGTGGTTGTGGATTCTCCTTCTGCGGGAATTGTCTGACGAAAATGACAAAAATAATCACGGTAAGCACAAGCCCGGGTAATTCACGCCAGGCCTCATGGGCGGTGGGGCCGAGCAGGACGCTGATGTTCAGGCTGACGTAAGTGGCTACCAGGATGGTCAGGCCGGAAGCGATGCCGATATTCCTGAACGCCGGAATCCCGCTGTTCTTTTGAATCTGGTAAAATTCGATCAGCGCCAGGACGGCGAGCCCGATGAGAACCATGACTCCTGCAATGGAGGGAAGCTTGAACAGGAGCAGGCCGACCGTGCCCAGGAGCAAAAGGGAGCTGAAGATGCGGCGGAGCAACTTCATGTCAGTCCTCCAAACCGGCGGTGTCGACGGGAATACTCCTCAACGGCTTTTGCCAGATGCTCTTCCCTGAAATCCGGCCAGAGGGTGTCGGTGATATAGAGCTCCGAATAGGATAATTGCCAGAGAAGAAAATTACTGATTCGCATTTCGCCACTGGTCCGGATCATCAAGTCCGGGTCCGGAATATCCGGGGCGTAAAGATGGGCGGTAATGGCGGCCTCGTCAATGGCTTCGGGTTCGATTTCGCCGGCCTTGACTTTCCGTGCCAGAACCTGGGCGGCGTGGGCGATTTCCGTGCGGCCTCCATAGCTCAATGCCAGCACCAAAGTGGCCTCCTTGTAATGCTCGGTGACACGCATGGCCTCATTTAATTCACGGCGCACAGACTTGGGAAGGTCGCTGAGTCGTCCAATGGCCCGGAGGCGGACTCGATTTTCATGCAGTTCCCTGATTTCGGTGCGGAGGAATTTCTTAAGCATACTCATCAAGGCGTCCACTTCCGCCCTGGGCCGACTCCAGTTTTCCACGCTGAACGCATACAAGGTCAGGTAGCGGATGCCCAGTTTCCGGCAGGCCCGGATGGCGACCCGAACCGATTCAGTGCCTTTCTCGTGACCTTTGGAGCGGATCAACCCCCGCTGCTGAGCCCAGCGCCCATTGCCATCCATGATGATCGCCACATGGGTGGGAACTTTAGCCGGCTCAACGGGGGGGATTGATGAATCGTTTGACATAAGGGTTAGATGGCCACACGGAACGTGCTGTGCCGTTTGGGACTCACCGACAGGACGCCCATGGGGACGCCACTGATATCGCAGAGGGCCTGGACGTATTCCTTGGCCTTGGCGGGAAGTTCATCATACGACTTGATTTCGCTGGTAGGCGCCATCCAGCCGGGGAACTCCTTGTAGATGGGCTTGCAACGCTCCAGGGTGGCGATGCAGGCGGGAACCGTTTCATAGCGTTTCCCTTCGCATTCATAGGCCACGCATACTTTAATGGTTTCCATTTCATCCATCACGTCGAGCTTGGTGATGGCCCAGTAATCCACCCCGTTCACCATGGCTGAATATCGTGCAACGACAGCGTCAAACCAGCCGCAGCGGCGGGGGCGCCCGGTGGTGGCGCCAAATTCACGGCCGCGTTGGCGAAGTCCTTCGCCGGTGGCGTCAAGCAGTTCTGTGGGGAAGGGGCCCTCTCCAACCCGTGTGGTGTAGGCCTTGATCACGCCGAGCACCCGCTCCACCGCCCGGGGCGGCAGACCGGTGCCAACGCAGGCGCCGCCACTGGTGGGATTGGAGGAGGTGACGAACGGATAGGTGCCGAAATCAATATCCAGCATGGTGCCCTGCGCCCCTTCAAATAATATTTCCTTTTTGGCCTTATGGGCGTCATTCAGCAGTTTAACAGTGTCAGTAATATAAGGAGCCAGAAAGGCCGCCGCCTCACGAACCTCAGTCAAAACCTTTTGGATGTCGAGCGTAGCGGCTCCCAGCATGACCAGTTGCTCGTTTTTCTCGGCCAGTCGTTCGGTGAGCCGGACTTCAAGATTCTTATCCAGCAAGTCACCCATCCGGATACCGGAGCGGGTGGCTTTGTCAGCATAGGCCGGGCCGATACCGCGCTGGGTGGTACCGATTTTGGATCCGGCCGAAAGCCGGTTCTCACGGGCGGCATCGAGCGCCTTGTGATAGGGAATGACGGCATGGGCGCGGTCACTGACGTGCAGACGCCCGGCGGTTTTGACCCCGCGTTTCTCGAGTTCCTTGATCTCATGGACGAGCGCGGAAGGGTCGATGACCAGACCATTTCCAATCACGCAGGTCTTGTCCGCATAGAGAATTCCGGAGGGAACCAGATGCAGAACGTAACGTTCGGCGCCAATCTCAATTGTATGTCCGGCATTACTGCCGCCCTGATAGCGGACGACCACGTCGGCATTCAGGCTTAAAAAATCGACAATTTTTCCTTTTCCCTCGTCGCCCCACTGGGCCCCTATCAACAATGTATTCGGCATTCAGTCATCCTTTCAGTTCACAGCGAATGAAGGCGGAGGTATATCAAATCGTCATGGTATCAGCAAGCTTTGTGGGGATCTTGTTTTCCGGGATCGCCCGGTGTATCCTCAGGGCATGTCAAATGAATCTGAGATTGTTTATGGGCGGCAGCCGGTCTGTGAGTTGCTGCGGGCCGGGCGTCGTGAAGTGAAACGCCTGTTCATGGCCAATAACGTGCGCCGCACCTCGGCCGCCATTATGCAATTCCTCAAACTGGCCGAAAAACGGTCTCTGGAAATCCAGTCTGTCGCGTTGTTTGAGTTGGACCGCCTATGCCGTGGCGGGAATCACCAGGGGGTGGCGGCCGTGGTGGCGGACTATCCCTATGCGGAACTGACGGATTTGCTGGAAGCGGCCAAGGTGCGCAAGCTACCGCTGTTGGTTTTGTTGGTGGATCATGTGCAGGATCCCCAGAATCTGGGCTCCATGATCCGGTCGGCGGATGCCGCTGGGGTTAATGGGGTGATCATTCCCCGGCATCGGGCGGTGCTTGTGACGCCGGCGGTGGTTCGGGCGTCAGCGGGCGCCACCGAACATGTGCCGGTGGCCCAGGTGGTCAACCTGCATCAGGCCATGCTGACGCTTAAGGAGGAAGGCGTCCGTCTGGTGGGGTTGGAGGGCAGCAGTGAGGCCGTCCCTTATGAATCGTGCGACCTGACGGGGCCGATTGGCGTGGTGGTGGGCAGTGAAGAGGAAGGCTTGGGCAAGTTGATTCGTGAAACCTGTGATGTCGTGGTACGGCTTCCCATGCGGGGCCATGTGGGCTCCCTGAATGCCGCGGTGGCCGCCGCCATTGCCATGTTTGAAGTGCGCCGTCAGCAAGGACTGGCCGCAAAAGGTCCTTATGAATGAAACGACCATATCGGATACCGTGTTGGATATTGCGGTGCAATCGATGAGTTTACCGCAGGTTCCCGGGACCTCGACCCATATGACGCTCGGGCAACTGAAGGAAAACTATGAGGCGATTATCCGGGTTAAGGCGATTTATTATCCGGCTTCTTACCAGTTTGTGAAGGAGTTGGGCCGCGGCCGGCAGGGGATCGTCTTCCTGGGGTTGCGGCAGGGGGCCAGGGGGTGTGTGACCCGGCATGCCATTAAATTATTCGATCCCGGCAACTATCCCAATCCTGAATTGTATTGGACGGATATGGGGCGTATCGCGGTTCAAACTTCCCTGCTTCAAGCCATGCAGAGCCCCAATCTCGTTTCCCGTGACAATTATGAGGAAACCTATGGGATAGGTTATCTTCAGATGGATGGAATTGACGGGGTGGATCTGAAGCATTTTCTAGATGGCGCGCATCTCTCCGCCGCGCGATTGCGGAGCACCACCGAGGAATGGGCTCGATTTACGGATGTGATTTTCAGATTGGATGGCCGCAAGATCTGTGTCCAGCCCGGGGTGGCCATTTACATCATGCGGATGATGTTGCGGGGGATGGAGGCGCTGAATTCCGCCGGATTTGTCCATTGCGATATCAAACCCGGCAATGTGATGGTTGATAAATTGGGCTATGTGAAACTCGTCGATTTCGGGCGGGCGGTTCAAATGGGTGAAAAATCAAATTGGCTGCTTGGTACTCCCATCTATATGGCGCCGGAAATTCATGACCGCAAGCCGCCCCAGGTGCAGTCGGATATATTCAGCGCCGGGCTCGTCTTTTTGGAAATGCTGAGAGGCGAATCGGTGTGCGACACGGCCATGAACGAAGATGACCTGTTGCGATTCAAACTGAAACTGGCCGGTTGCCTGCCGGATTTCCTGCCTGACTACGTTCGCCAGAATGAGCGGTTTGTCCATTCCTTGCGTAAAATGCTGGCCCCGAACCCGGCCGACCGGTTCAGCTCGGTCAGCGATGTGGATTCCGGACCGGATGGACTGGTGCATGTCCATAAACAACTGGTTCACGCCGGGAAAGATACAGAATACGGACGTGAATTGGAGTCCTATTTGGCGAAAATAGTGAAGTGAATGCCGCGCCTCTAACCATCCTTCATGTGGATATGGATGCTTTCTATGCGGCCATCGAGGTCCTTGATCATCCGGAGTGGCGGGGACGGCCGCTGGTGGTAGGGTCTCCTCCGGATCAGCGGGGGGTGGTTTCCACCTGTTCCTACGAGGCCCGCCGTTTTGGCATTCATTCCGCCATGCCTTCCCGGACAGCCGGGAAACTGTGTCCGCACGCCATATTCGTCCCGCCCCGCATGGATCGTTACTCTGAAATCTCCGCCCGGATCATGACCCTGTTTGAGGAATTTACGCCGCTGGTGGAGCCGCTGTCGCTGGATGAGGCCTTCCTGGATGTGCGGGGGGCTTTACGCTTATGGGGGGATGCGGTGTCGCTCGCACAGGAGTTGAAAGGGCGGATCAAGTCCCGGATTGGATTGACGGCCTCGGTAGGGGTGGCCCCCAACAAATTTCTCGCCAAGATGGCCAGTGATATGAACAAGCCGGATGGCTTGACCGTTGTTCCTGGATCCGAGCCGGAGATCATGGCGTTTCTGGCGCCACTGCCCGTAACCAAGATGTGGGGCATCGGGAAAGTGACCGGCGCCCGCCTGGAGCAGGAAGGCATTCGGGTCATCGGCCAGTTGCAGGCGCTGGACCCGAGGGCGATGGAACGGTTGTTCGGGAAAACGGGCGCGGCGGATATGGCCGAACTGGCGCGGGGCCGGGATAGCCGTCCCGTGATCACTCACTGGGAAGAGAAGAGCATTTCCAATGAACATACCTTTTCTCTGGATGAGGTGGATATTGAAAAAGTCCGTCAATGCCTGTTGGAATTGGCGGAAGAAGTGGGAGGGCGCCTGCGTAAATCCGGCAAACTGGCTAAAACGGCCCAGATCAAGTTGCGATTTGGCGATTTCTCAACCATTACCCGGCAAATGTCATTTCCCGTGGCCCTCAACAGTGACCGTGAATTAATCGCCTGCGCGCTGACTCTTTTTGAACGGGAACACGTGGTCCGGGCTATCCGGCTGGTGGGATTCGGTGTGAGCCATCTCATGATGCCGGATCAGGCGGCGCCAGCGCAGCAGGAACTCTTTACCGATCTGGGAGGGAAAGCGCAGGACAGCCGGAACAGGAAGCTGGATCAGGCGGTGGATGCGCTGCGTCAATCCTTCGGTAGTGACGCCATCCGGCGGGGAATAGGATCCGGAAATAAATAATTTTTTTCCGATTCAACTTGCTGTTAAAGTGATACCCATGAATAAAATCAACACGCGATGGCCGGTCATATCAATAATGGGAATTTGCGGGATGTTGGCCTCCGCCCCGTTATCGGGTTTGGCTGCAGATTTCAGTTCCTGGGCGAACCAGATGAAAATTGTATTCACGGGGTATACCAAACCGGAGCCGCTGGAACACTTTCCGGTGCTGGTGACATTCAGCAATCGCCCCGGGTTTTCCTATTCGCAATTTCTTTCTGGCTCCAATGCGGATCTGAGGTTCTCCGATTCCTCCCGGACCAATGAACTCACTTATGAAATTGAGCAGTGGGATACCAACGGAGTCTCTCTGGTGTGGGTTAAGGTCCCCAAGTTGGCCGATACGAATACGGCGATCTGGGCCTACTGGGGAAAAACCCGACAGAGCCTGCCGGTCTATGCCGCCAACGGCAGCACTTGGGATCCCTCTTTTCGCGGGGTATGGCATCTGGATGAGCTTGTGACGGACGAAGCCCAGCCCGGCATTCATCGCGATTCAACCACCAATCATTTTAATGGAATTCGGGATGGGAACCGGCCGGTTCCGGGCGTGCTCGGCATGGCTCAGGATTTTGATGGTAACGATAAGATTACCCTGGGCGCGGTCATGACCCTCGGTGTCTATACCAAAGAAGCCTGGGTCAAGGTGACGGGTAACGGGAATCTGATGTCCAGCGGCAACTCGCACGCCTTTTGGATCCCCGGTGGATATCTGCAGTCCGGGCATAATGGCGACTGGGCGGGGGTCTCGGATCCGAGCCCATTCCCCATGGGGGTTTGGCAGCATGTGGCAGTGACGTATGATTCGGCGGTGAATGGGGGGCAACTGACGCTTTATCGGAACGGCGTGCAAGTGTGTGTCGCAACAGGCAAAATTCCGCCGGGCCCGGATGAGGTCGCCTATTTCGGGTCTCATGCCGCCGGCAACTTCTTTACCGGGCAGATCGATGAAGGGCGGATCTCCAGTGTCGCGCGTTCGGCCAATTGGATTTGGGCTTCCTGGATGAATCAGGCCTCCAATTCACTGTTTGAGACGACAATGGTGGGGGTTCCCTTCATCCAGAATGACTCGGTATCCGGGGTCACTTCCACCTCCGCGACCTTGAACGGGTTACTCGCTTCCAATCGACTGGCGTCACTTTATGTGTCGGTTTATTGGGGGACGAATAATGCGGGGACGGAACTCAAAGATTGGCAATACGCGGGCGCATTGAATGGCCCTCAATCTCCCGGGAAGCTCAGCAAGGCCGTCGCCGGCCTGCTCCCGAATCAATCCTATTTCTTTACGTATTCCACCTCCAACTCGGCAGGAGTGGCATGGGCTCAGCCCTCCCGGTCTTTTAAGACGATGGGTCCCCCCGTGGTCGATAATGCCGACGGTCCCACCATCATCAGCGATACAGAGGTTATCTTGAGGGGAAAATTACAGGATGGGCGAACCGCTTTTGCCACGATTTACTGGGGTTCAAGTCTGGATGGACTCACGAACGCCTGCAGTTTGGGACGGATCGAGCAGGGGCCGTTTTCAGTGCCGTTGGCCGGCCTGAATAAGGACAAGGCCTATCATTATCGTTGTTTTGTGTCCAACGAGTATGGCACGGCCTGGGCCACTTCTGTGGCCAACTTCTCTGTGACGTTAAGCCAGATTCTCAAGATGGAACGGAATGCCGAGTTTGGAAAGGCCTTGGTTCTTGCCACGACCTTTCTGGCCCAAGGGCAGGATGCTGCCACGGCCGATGAGATTCGGGCCATTCAGGCCCGGCTGAGACAGGAAAAAAAGACCGCGCTTGATCTTTCGTTTGCCATTGAATCATTGGAGGCGCATCGCGATGTGGCGGAACGGGAATTGGCCAGGGAACCTGAGGTCAGCGCACTGTTGCTGCGGCGGGTGCTGCGGGAACGGGAAGGGGCGATCATCGCCAATGCCGCCGCCATACTGATTGGAATGAATGATCCGGAAGTACTCCCGCTCTTGATCAGTCGGCTCAAGACCTGCAAGGATCGGGAATTGTTTGTGGCATTACTTGCAAATCTGGATCAGCTCAAAGCGCAGAAGGGCAGCGATGCCCTCTTTGGTGAAGTGGAGGGAGATCCCGGCGCCGCCACGAACCTTGTGGAATACCTGGGGGCATTGGCGGCCCGGACGAATTCGAATGTGGTCGGTTCCCCGACCAACCAGGTGGGACGCCGGTAATTTATGAAAAACTGGGGACAGACAATCTGAATGAAAATCAGACAATTTGTAACTTGTTTGTTACCAATGGATTGATTTCAGAGAAGTATTTTCCGTCTGCGCGAAGGTGATTCTTTTGTTTATGAGTGGATTAAGTAGACAATTTCTAGGGTTGCACCTTGTCAGATTGTCTGTCCCCAGTTTTCCGACGATGGGTACAAATCAATACAACTACGCCTATGATCCCATCGGTAACCGTACCGTTGCGACCAACAACGATGAGGCATTGAGTTACGTCGCCAATTCCCTTAATCAATATTCTCAAATTTCAAATCAGACATCTCAAGTCAGCCCTGCCTATGATTCCGATGGCAACATGACAGGCTACAAGGGCTGGACGTTCGTCTGGGATGCGGAGAACCGCCTGGTTCTCGCCTCCAATGCGACAACGGTGGTCTCCAACTCATACGACTACATGTCCCGCAGGGTGGTGAAGGTGGTGAATGGACAGGCTGCTTTGTTCACTTATCAAGGATGGGCGATGATTATGGAAACGACCGCTACAGCGACAAATAGCTATGTTTATGGTTTGGACTTGTCTGGAACCTCTCAAGGTGCTGGTACGATTGGTGGCGTCCTGGCGGCTAAATTCAATGATGCGACCGCATTCTACGCTTACGATGCAAACGGCAATGTTACCGATTTGGTGGGCACGAATGGCGAGTTCCTCGCCCAGTACCAATTCGATCCTTACGGCAACACGATCAGCAAGACCGGCGCGCTCGCCGACGTGAACCCGTTCCGGTTCTCGACGAAGTATCTCGATGCGGAGACAAGCCTCTATTACTACGGCCACAGATACTACTCGGCGGAGAGCGGGCGGTGGGTGAGCAGGGATCCGATTGAAGAACAAGGCGGGATAGATCTTTACGTATTTGTTATTAATCGCCCCACTGATAAACGAGATTCCAACGGTCTTACCAATGACCCAGGTGATTGGGGGTGGCCCAATATACCCGCTTCAACTCCAACTCGCAGTTTAACATTGACCTGGGCGGGCGCGGCGCATGACTCCATAGGCTATTGTGGTTCGTTTGTGAGAAGTTATGACTTTCATGTATCTCCAGTTTCGCCATTAAGTGGAGCCGTCTACCAATCGGTTGCGTTCACTGCGTCAATAACTGACTATCCCCTTGACCCTCAGTTTTACTGGGAAGCGTTTGACCCCGCTTCCCCTGGTACTTTAGTTGATTCTTGGAGTTGGCGTTCGCTTGATGGTACGAAAGGGAGTGTTACAATCGGCGGAGTTGCTTCTTATCGCGATGGCCCAATCCCAGCATCATGGTCTACTCCGGGTGACCCGCATCGTAATCCTCTGGCAGGAGGAGTGCCCTCGTCAGATGTACTTCCATTCCCGGCTATCAGCGGGCCAAAGTCCAACATCGTGCGACACCGCTTGGTAGTAAGCTGGGACTGTACCAAGTGTTCATTACCATTGGACGATCCATCGCGGAAGACAAAGATAAATGAAGACAGCATCATGTAGGCTTCTTATTGTATGGCGGTCTGGCAGGCAAAGGGAATTTTGGCAAATCATCTTGTGCCTGCTCATTGCATGCTTGTGCGGTTGCTCTGGATCTCATTGCGGGGAGATTAAACCGATTGCTGGAACTGAGTTGCAGGCTTGGGAAGTTAGCTCCATAGGTGAGGAACCTAAATGGCAGGTGCTGGCAACATCGACAGAGATTGAGCGTTTCGTGTATTCCAGTGCCCGTTCCGGTTCCACGGAAATATGGTTTCGCTTTTCTGCTGAACACTACAAAAAGTTACTAAAGCGTCTCCACGATGATGGTGAGCCCAGGTTATTCCGTGTTGTCATGAATAAGCAGGTCGTATGCAAGTTTGAGTGGGATGTTTTTGCCTCTGTGGGCCATCCAGATCTGTGTATTCGGTTGCTCGACCCTAAGGACGCACGACTAGTTCTTAACTCCCTTAGAGCCAACAAGCCCCTGATGGGGTCAGGCTGCACCCGGATCGGGTCAGACCGAATATTACTACTTTGCCAATAATGACCTTCGGTCTCTTGCATAATCATTACACTCGCTATGATCCTTCGGACTTTCTGCAGATTCTACAATGACCACTCCGCCTCCAGCATGACGGTTGCTGAAAAAGGCTAACCGGCCAGTCGACAAGTTGGCCTTCTCCCTGTATAAAAGCACCCATGGGCTACTACTACAAAGTTGAACTCGAAACCGCAGTGCCGCCAAAATCCTGGGTGATCCCGAAAACGCATACCCCCGATCCACAGGTGTCAGAACGTGGCCACAGATTTTACCAACCGGAGAGCGGAAGGTGGGTGAATCGAGATCCAATCGGGGAGAGGGGCGATCCAAATCTATATGCAAATGTAAGAAATAGCCCCATAGCAAAAGTTGATCCACTGGGATTAACCGGGGTAGCCACGGTGAATGACTACAAAGATATAAGCACCACATTCTATGTATCTCTATATTTCAATGTTGACTGGGCACCTCCGACGAGCGGGGATTGGAATGCTCCGGTGGGGTGCAAACCTTGTCGCAAGGTTGTTCCAATTCAATCAATTGACATGACTTTGTTAGCATTTGGCTTTCCATCGTATGCGCACGTAACGGCGGATGAATACCTTGAAACTGATCCTGAAAATCCTTCTAAAAACCATTGGATTGATGGCTCGGGTACGGGGCCATCATCACACGCGCGGCTCGGTGACGCCCCGCAGGCCTTTCGTGTATTAATCCCCTTTATATCGAGCTACGATTCAGGACATGGGGTATATGTGTTTACTCTTTCAGGAACACTTAAAGCGTGGTTTTTTGAGGCTACAACAAGTTTTCGATGTGTTGAGGGTAAAGATGCAGGTACGACCTATGCCGCCGTAAAGTGGGGGTTAAAATATTACGATCCATCATTTTTCTCTCTTGGGGGTGCTGCAACTCCAGATCCATTTCCGGCGATCATAACTTACTAAGGGTGATGAACATGATAATCATTTTCATCAATGCAGTGATTGCAGCTTTCGTGGTGTTTATGTTTGGGGTAAAGTTAATGTTGCCAAGGGAGATCTCTTTCCCCTGGTGGCTCTTTTGGCATAAATATGCTGACATAGAAGTATTGTTACTGGTTATATCTGTAGTTTTAAGTATTTTCATCCAGTTATTTGCGGATAAGAAGAAGCGCAAAGTATGCTGGTTTAGTACTTTGATTATTTTTCTGTGTGTCGGTTTGGATGGTGGCACTATTCGCGGAAGATTAGCCAAAGTTCCGGTGAACGAGTCGGTTCCAGTTCTGAGACACTGAAGGGTTCAGTGTTGCCGATCATTTTATGACCGTACGCGATTTCCGAATTAAACATGTTGAAAACAGCCTTCATTTTCGCGCTTTGACCGTAAAAAGTCCCCAGTGCCGTCGTATAATTTTCTGATTTTTGCCAGTGCCGTCGTAAAAGTTTGAGGCCGTTACGACGGGGCTGGACGAATGGGTCTATTTTCTTCCCTCCTATCTGACCGATGCGGTTCACCGTGAATGGTTCACCATGAACGGTCATATTCACCTGCAAAGTTTATGATCCCTCCGGCTATTTGTTAGCCGAAAGAAGCGTCATGGCCTCCTTGAATGTGACACCTCTGATTTTTGTGAAAAAATCTATGGCGTTGCCGGACTGGCCGGAGTCCGGGCAGTTCCAGTAATGCTCCTTGATGATGATCTCACGGGCCAGGCCGGAGATCGCGTAGTTGCCATCCGGGCGGGGGAGAAGCCGGTACCCGAGTTGTTCGAGTACCGGCTTGAGATGGCTCTGGCGAGCCTGGCGGATATCAAGCCGGGACCATGTCATGATCTTTTCTCCAATGCGGTTGCATCAGGACTCGGTTGACCTGATCGATGCCGATGACCTGCTTACGGTCTCTGACGGCTTCGAGCATGGATGAGATGCAGAGGTTGCGGGTACGCCGGAGCAGGCCCTCGGAAGAGCGTACAATGAGGGCGACGGCGTCCTCACTGAAGGTGTTATGACCCATGCCGACGGCGTCGCACTGGGCATAGAGGAAGGTCTTCATGTCTTCCGGATTCAGGCGGGGCACTTTGACGGAGTAGGTGATGCGGCTCTTGATGTCCTCATTGACGGTGAGGTGCAGTTTTTGCATGAGCTGGGGTTGGGCGAAGAGGACGAGGTTGTGGTTCTTGGGGAAGTCCTCGAACAACAGGCGCAACTTGCGCAGACACTCCACCTCCATGAGATGGGCGTCATCAATGATGGGGACGAGCATCTTGCCCTCCTGATTGATTTTCCAGCCGGCTTCGATCAGGAGCTTCTCGCAGGTGGCGTCCCTGCCGAGAGTCTCGATTTGGAAGGCCTCGCAGAGGATGTGCAGGGTATTGGTGTAGGTGTGCAGGGTGCGGGCAATGGCCGGGGTGATCATGCGCTTGGGGTCATGCGAGATCAGGGCGTGCTTGATGACGCTTTTGCCGGTCCCCGGCTCACCCATGACGATGCAGAGGCCGCCCTGCTGGCAGTGGACTTTGAGCGTCTCGAAAACATCCTGCTGGTGGGGCAGCAGGGTGGTTTTGCGGGAGGGGTCGAACGGATTGAACTCGAGGCCGAAGTGTGAACGTAGCATTTTCTATGTCTCCTTGTTTGGTGTTGTTTACTTACTGGTTCTCAAAAGGTTTGGCCGGGGTGATGGCGTCAGGCTGTGTGGCGATCTGCCGTTTTGATGGAGGCCTGTCATTGGCGAGGAAGTCGAGCAGGGTGGCTTCCCCCATGCGCTCGCCTTTGTAATAGACGATGATGCGTTCGGGGCTGGCGCGATTATAGCGAACCTCGATGGTTCGGTCGGCGAGGTCGCGGGGGGCCTCGTAGCGGGTACTGTTGATGCCGAAGGTGTTGTCCTTACGGACGGTTCTGGATTGTTCGACATAGAACAGCTCATCGTTGGCTTCCATGGGATTGAGGAAGCGGATGCGGCCGAGATCCATGCCGAAGCGGTCAATGGGCTTCATCTGAAGTGTGCCGTGGATACGGGTGTTATAATCGGTTTCGACCCATTGGTGGAACTGGCGATTGAGACTTTCCAACGAGGAGAGATCGAGTTTCTGGAGCAGGAACTGGTCGCGTACGGTTCTGAAAAAGCGTTCTACCTTCCCCTTTGCCGCGCCATCCCGGACCGGCGTGTGGGCCAGCACGATGCCCAGGCGCGCACAGATCTGGTTGATCTCCTGGCAGGTGTAGATGGCGCCGTTGTCGACGTAAAGGATCTGGGGGATGCCGCGCTTGTAAAGCGCGGCCTTGAGCGCCACGATGAGGTTGTCGGTGTTCTCCGAGAAGAAAAACTGGCCATGGGGCACCACGCGGCTGGCATCATCGATGAAAGCGATGAGCTTGGCTTGCGTGGAGGTCTTGCCGTTCTTCATAAAGGGGCCGAACATCGTGTCGAGTTGCCACATTTCATTGGCGTATTGCTTGGAGAAGGCGAGCCGTTTCTTGTTCTCGGTCTGGGTGGCGGGAGTGAGGAGATCGAATTGCCGGACTAGTCTGAAAAAACTGGTCTGTGAACAATCGGATTGGGCGAGCACGCCCCGCTCAATGCAACGGCGGTAGATCATCATCTTGTTGTAGCGGGTATCGTGGAACTCAGGTAGCACCTGCTCAATGGCCTCCTGTAACTGTTCAGGACAGAGCTTGCGGGGTTTGCCTTTGTCGGCCCGTGGCCGGTTGACAAGAGCCTGAACCCCGAACTGCTTATAGATGGACAGCCAGGTCTGGATGGTACGCCAGGTAAAGACATGAGGCGTCCCATCCTCATCGTGGAAGGTCAGTTTGCAGACCTCCTTGATGCGGCTGATGATGCTGTTACCCGCCATCGAATCGATGGCACCCAAAACCCGTAGCTTCAAATACACGTTTATCCGTTTCAAGCGATCCTCCTTTGGTTGTTTTTTCGACCGTACCGCAGGACATGGGCGGAAACGCATTGGATTCGCGTGTTGCCGGCCAACCGACAGGCTTGGCGGGCCGGAAGGCACTATGGTATTTTGGGAATGCGGGGTGTGTGCTAGGCCACAGCCAGGAAATCCTTCTGAAAGGAGATCTGATAGGCCGTGATGGGTGAGAGATTGCCGAATTCCTTTTCCAAGTGCGCGAACACATGGAAGAGGGGCACCCCCGTCTTTCCTCTTGGTGGCGGACCCCTGGCGCAGAGGTGAGTCCGCAAGACAGACTGACATCGGGTGAGTCGGCGGTAAACCCTGTAGGCCGTATCCAAAGAGCCTGGAAAGCCTGAGCGTTCCCATGCCTGCTTGAGGGAGCGGGCGTCGAGTAAGGTCTGAATGAAAGCCCAGAGTTGTTTGGCCGAGAAACACCGGCGTGGCAGGGTATCACCCAGCCGCAGGAGCCAGGTCGCCCCACAGCCCTCATGATGGTTGCTTGGTTTGCATCTGATGCGCCAGCCACGGACGCCGTTTTCCGCAGGGCTGATTGACCAATAGGTATAGCCATGCCGGATCATGGCTCCCCTCATTCCGCAAGTCGGACACTGGCAAAAGGGGAGCGTGGATCGGAACAGCCCGATCTCCTCCACGGTTTGAAAGAAAAACTGCATCGGCGCACGGTAGCCGCCCGTGATTCCCCGTCAAACCGTAAAAGAACGGGGCTCAATCTGAAAGGTAAAGGGAAGGTCTGGGAAACGGCACTACGGCACTGGGATACTTTCCCTCATTATGACCGCTTGACCTCTTGCCTAACTCTGGCTTAGAAATAGACGGAACTACGGGCTATTTGCGGGAAGTAACACCGAAGTCGAAACGGTGTGTCCTATTTCTTCATGCCTTGGCGTTCTTCTGCGGAGCATTTGTTGTTTGAAAATCACGCTTGTACATGATAAATATTGACAATTATTGGTAAATAAAGGTATCTTCTTTCAATAAAGAGTGATTATAAGTCACGGTTTGATGAGGTGTATTTATGGTTTTATCTTTAGTTCAAGGGTCCGATAAGCGTATCAGGCGAATGGCTCTCAGTGAGCAGGTTCGGGATGTTCTGCTGGGCGAAATCATTTCCGGGCGTTTCCCGGTTGGTTCCAAGCTGAGTTCAGTGCATGAGTATGCGCGGGACTTTCAGGTAAGTACGTCCCCGGTGAGGGTGGCCTTTGCGGAGTTGGAGGCTCGTGGATATGTGGTGAGCCGTTACGGTTCCGGAACGTATGTGAGAGCGAATCATCCTCCCTTGACGGTGAAAGATTCAGTCATGATCTGCATCGAGGCCAAGGCTCACTTGTTTGGTGATTTAGGTTCCGCACTGACGGTACGGTTGCTCAAGCAGGGATTTCTGCCGGGGGTCGTGGATACCGGGTTTGTTGAGAGTCAGGCCGGTTTGCTTGATCGGGCACTGGCCTCGGATGCGCGTTTTTTTGTTGTTCATGGCAATTTATCCTTTGACTTTGGTGTCCTGCAACGGGCGGCTTTGCCGGGACGCCATGTTATCGGCGTGATTGACTGGGAGACGGAACTGCCAATTTCGAACGTTCATCGGGTGCTATCCGATCACTTGGAAGGGGGGCGATTAATGGCCCGTCATCTTTATGAGCGCGGACACCGCAATGTATTAATGCTGGGTACGGATACGATGTTTAGCCGCGTTTCTGGCGAACTCCTGCACCCAGTGCGGCAAGGCTGGGGATTTGCGGAGACCTGGAATGAATCCGGCGGTTCGTGGCAAAGCCTTTGTAGTGATGCGTTGCCTGATTTGGAAATCACTCTGAACAGCGAACGTCTTCTCAGATGTTTCAAAGGGTCCAATGCGCCGACAGCCATATTTGGTCTGCGCGATGTGGAAGCCTGGCATGCCCAGACGATCCTCTTGTCGCATGCCCCGGAATTGGCCGCCTCGGTTGAGGTTGTCGGTTACGGCAACACTCCCTGGAGTCAGGCGGGTCATCCGCCCTTTACTACCGTTGATCTCGATCTGAACCGTATTGGGGATGAAGTCGTTCAGTTGATCGGGAAATTGCGCAAGGATGAACTCACGGCGTCGGTTGATCCGGTCAAAATTCAGCCCCGGTTAGTGGTGAGAGGTGAGTCAGGACGCTGCAGTCGGGCGTAAAGTGTGACCGGTGTCTGTCATCAAAATAAAACAGGGTTGGAGTATCGGCAATGAGAGGAATGAGTGTCATGAGGAAAGTATGTCATTTCGGTGTAATCCTGTTAGTTGGCGCGCAGTTGTGGGCGGCGGAGCCGCCTTCGAATACGGCGGAATTTGGAGGGACTCTGGCACCGTTCAAGAAGGCACCCGTGATCGACGGCATAATCAATCCCGGTGAGTGGGATGGGGCTGTCCGGACTGTGGGATTTCAGGATATCCAGGGGGATTCGCAGGAGTTGGAAATCCGCGGGGGAACAACGTATTGCGGCTTTTCTGCAGATCGATTGTATATCGCCGTGGTGAGCGAGCTTTCCCCCATCGGCATCATGGCCAGCGGCAAGAATCGTGATGCCGAACTGATCGCTGACGATGGTGTTGAGATCTGGTTTGATCCCAACCGGGACCGACGTGTCTCTGGTGAAGGCGACCAGTGCTTCTATCACCATTGATCGCGAAAGAGTCGGTGTACTGCCTGCCACGGCGGTGAATGGTGAGTCGGGTGCTGTTTTGCCGTGGGATGCCCAAAAGGGGGAACTTTCATTGGAGTTAGAAGGTTATGGCGTACGGATTGTGCGGCTGAAATAGGGTCGGTACCGGCAGGGTTTGCGGCATGCCAGATTACGAATGAATGAAGCTGAAGGAGGGGATCATGAAAGCAAAGATAATAGGGTGGAGTGGGAGTCTTGTTGTCTGCCTGGGCCTGGCCTGTTTGACCGCGGAGGCGGGTCTCCGCGGACCTTATACAAACGAAAGTCATACATTACACCTGTATCATTTCAATGAGGCGAGTGGTGCGATCCAGGATACGGGGTCCGGAGCCGCGATTCCCCTGACCGATGTGGTTGCCACCTATGCCAGTCCGGCCTTTTCGAACGCCTTCGGGACCAGTCTTTACATGATCCCGAATGGGTATCATGCGACAACCAGCGCCAGCAATATCGTCGGACATGCGGCCACGGTCGGCACGCACAATCAAACCAACTTTCAGAGTTCTGCCGGCGCGTTCACGTATGAAGCACTCGTCAAGGTTGCCAATATCACCAATGGTCAGCACATCCTCAGCCATGATGGACCGGATGGCAGCCGGGGGTTCTTTTTTTCGATAGGTACAGGAGCGCTTAGTTTTTCGCCTGATGGCGCTGCCGTCTATACCAGTCCAATCCCGACCACGGGTCCATCGGCTTTCGATAGTAACCAGTGGTATCACGTGGCAGTGACGTACAATGGCGTGGAAAACACCGACAACAACTTGAAGTTCTATTGGACACCGGTCAGGGCCGATGTGTTGGAAGCCAGTCTGATCGCCTCCTTTAAGATGGTGGTTGACGCCGTCGCCTGTACGAATCAGTTTTTTATCGGTTCATTTTCACGCTCACCCTATCGATTGGAAACGTGCGGCAACGTGGACGAAGTGCGGATCAGCGACGTGGCCCGGAGTCCGGCTGAATTTATTTTTGAGCGGCTGCCAGCGGATTTCTCCACGTGGGGCAAGCGTGTGTCGTTCACCTTCCCTGGCTATACGCGCACGGAAACACTGACCAACTTCCCCGTGCTGCTGACGCTGAGTACGAACTTATCTGGTTTCAATTATACGGACTTCCTGTCGGGATCCAACGCCGATCTGCGTTTCACCGATTCGTCCCAGACCAACGAGTTGAACTACCAGGTGGACGAATGGAATACGAATGGTAGTTCCTCTATCTGGGTGCAAGTGCCGCAATTCACGAGCAATACAACGATCTGGGCGTTCTGGAACAAGTCCGGGCTGGCAACCCCGATTTACACCGGCAATGGCGCGACATGGGATCTGAATTACAAAGGGGTTTGGCACCTGGCGCAGACTAATGCAATGGATTCAACAATCAGTAGTCACAATGGCACGTCCAAGGGCAACACGAATGCAACGGGTCTGATCGGAACGGCGCAGGGGTTCTCGGGGACAAACAGCTATGTCGATCTAGGTGCCTCTCCGCTGATACCGGGTACGAATCCCTGGACCATTTCGGGTTGGATGAAGCCAACCAACGTTGTTGCCGGTGTTGAGACCGAGGTCTTTGCGCAGTATTTAGCGGGGGCCAGTAACGGAAGGATTCTGCTGAGGTTCAACGCGACTAGCAATCTCGATCTATTTCTTGGTAATGACGCAACACACGCCGCCAACCTCCCGGTCAACGTCGGGACAGTTCCGTTGAATGCGTGGTCCCATTTTTCTTTTTCAAGAAGCGGGTCAACGTTTGTCGGCTATCTGAACGGAGTCAACGTCGCCACGTCCAATGATGTCGATGCCAATCGGGCAATCCTTCAGACCGGCAATCTCCTTGGCGCAAGAGGTCCTGACGGGAGCACATACAACCTCTCTCCCGCCGGGTTCTTTCCCGGATTTCTTGACGAGTTTCGCGTGGCGAGTATTGCCCGCTCGACCAACTGGCTCTGGGCGGAGTGGTTGAATATGGCGTCGAACAACGTGTTTACGGCCAATGGGACGGTTCAAGTGCCGGAGAATCCGGCCATCCAAAACGCTGGTGTTTCTAATATCACGCTCTCTTCGGCGACAGTGTATGGCTTTCTCAGTTCGACAGGGACGGCGGATACGACGGCCTTTCTCGTTTGGGGGCCGACGGACGCCGGAACAAACCTGTCGGCTTGGGCGAATACGAACCAGTTTACGTCGCCATGGCCAGCGCAGATTGGTCCGCTGAGCACGAACATCTCATTGGGTGTCTCTAATATCACCTATTACTGCCGTTTCTGCGCGACGAACGCCAACGGCATTTCCTGGGCAAGTCCGTCCTCGAATTTTATAGCGGGTGCGGTGACGGTCGTGGCGACCGATCCCTTGGCGGCGGAAGCGGGGCCGGATCCAGGAACCTTCACCGTGTCTAGACCCTCAGGCGCGACCAACGAGGCGTTGACCGTTAACTATACCGTCAGTGGCACGGCGAGCAACGGGGTGGACTATAACTGGCTGAGCGGGACGGTGCTGATCCCGGCCGGGCAGAGCAACGCGACCATCATTGTAACACCGATCCCGGACACACTAATCGAGCCGGCTG